>Ga0194118_10000912_pt1 | contig 45755 bp, 33 predicted proteins | sample TA2MahsurfametaG_2_FD_148662 | JGI IMG/M metagenome (GOLD analysis project Ga0194118, IMG submission 148662) | Freshwater microbial communities from Lake Tanganyika, Tanzania - TA2015013 Mahale N5 surface | ecosystem: Environmental > Aquatic > Freshwater > Lake | place: Tanzania: Lake...
AAGTTGATGTCGCCAACGCCCGTTCCGAGCCAATTGCTCAGCAGCGCGGCAAGATCACTGCCGTCCACCGCGCCAGAGCTATCGATATCGATGGAGTAGAGCGTACGAGCAGTCACTGTGATGTTCACCGTGCGCTCCGTGAAAAGACCGCTTGAATCCGTTCCTCGAAGCGTAATGGTGTGCGCGCCGGGGGCGAGTGATGCAACAAGAATCTGCCGCCCTGTCCCGATCGGGCCCGCAATGGACGAACGCCACGTGAATGCGCTGTCCGAAAGGAACTGATTTTCAAGATCCCATCCGGACGCATGCAGCAGGATCGCTGCTCCTTGCGGAAACGAGTTTCCACTGTTCGGAGTCAGCAGATGAATGTCAGGAGGATTCACGAGCCATGATCCCGACCAATCGGCGCCGGCGAGCCCACCCTCAGGCGAGCCGGATGGATCAAAGAAACCGAATGCCGCGGGGATGAGCGTGTCCGCAAAGTTCAGTCCATCGTTCACCCGCACATGCACCAGCCCACGGCCAACTCCAACATCCGGCGCGGGGATGTCTGCGAGCGAAAACGTGAACGACTCTGCAGTCTGGTGAACGGCAAGCGGTGTCCATGACTCGCCACCGTCGCGGCTGTAGAGAATGTTCGCGCGCAGCGAGTCCCCATCCGCATCCGTCGCGCTCCAGCGGAGCTCCACGTAGGGACCATGTCCGCACAGGCTTGGTGCACTTTCGCCCGATCCGTCTCTGCCATCCATGCGTGGAATGCTGCCAACCGAGACGATTTCAGGCACGTGGGAGGATCGAACCTGCTCTGCCAAGACGCGCCCTGAGCGAATGTCACGCAACTCGACTCGCGCGGGCGCGCGCCCACGGCGATCTGCGGGAACAAGAATGGAGACGGGCGAGGTGGCATGCATGCAGCCTGCGCCCTTCGTGCAGCCTGCGCATGATTCGCGAGTCGTCGCCGAGCGCCATCGGATGCTGTGGAGCAGCGTGCCATCGTCGGCGATTGACTGGATCAGGACATCGCCACGGGGATCGTCCGGCGTGATCGTCACCGCATCAAGCGTCGATGGAACATCCAGTCGAATCAGACCAGAGGAGTGCTCGAATGACCCAGTGAGATGAATGGCACGAACCCAATCCTGCGATGGTGTCTCGCCGCCGCCCGGAGCGTCGAATGCGCCGCATGCGTTGCGTGTGTCGGTCAGGCAATCCGCATAGGTCGTGGTGTTGACCCACGCCTGATTGGTGAGCAGGCCCGCGACCATGACATCGCTCTTTGACGACGCGTGCGTCTGCGCCAGATTCAGCGGAGTCGCAAGATGGTGCTCGACATCGAGACCGACGGTACCAAGCGTGCTGTTCGTGTGGTTGAGCCCCCAACAGTGCCCGATTTCATGCGCACATGTGCGCTGGAACCGCGACGACTCGGAGTTGCCGAACGCCGCATCGCCGGGAACGCCGATTGCTTGCCCATTCCCGCTGAAGGGATTCCCAGGCAACCATCCATAGACAAACTCAGGGCGCGCGTAGCCAGCCGCAGGAATCGTGGTCAGCCGCAGCGTTTGCAGCGCGCTCAGCAGCGCATTGTTGGATGAGTTGATGTCCTGCGACCAAGTGAGTGGACCGGTAGGCGTGCGGTGATAGTTGAGTTCTGCATGCGGATAAATACCCCTGTAGAAACCATCGCCAATGCCGGGCTCGATCGTCGCTGCCGCGGGTTGCCCACCACCAGGGGTGTAGTTCACGGAGACGTAGGCCATGTCAAGCGTCTTGCGGCAGGCAAAGGTCTTGTTGGACAACGAAAACAGGTTGTTTGATTCATTCGACTCGGCGACCAGGTTGCGCGGATCGACCAGCACCTCGAAGTCCACATCGGTACTCACGGGAGCCACGATCGTGAAGTTCAGGGTGTCGTTCACATTGGCGGAGTTCGGAGAGATGGGCGCCGTAATCGGACCATTGCGTGAGAAGAATGGCGAACCGACCATCGGCGTCCCGTTCACCTTCACACGAAGCACAGCGTCCACATTCGCTTGCGAAGTGGTCTGCCCTGTGACAGCGATCTTGACCCGCACGGCGGTCGGTCTGCCCGCAACGAGTGTGGTCGTGCCGCCGCTGTTTTGATACCCCTGCTGCAACTCGACGCTCGAAACGGCCAGATCACCCGCGAAAAGCGGAGCTCCCGTCAAAGCGACGACACACGCCACTGCCCGGATGAACCGAGGAGATCCTGCAGAGGCGTTCAAGCACCAAGACGCCAGCAAGAGCCATGTGCTGAGCGGACTTGCTTGGGGTATTGGCATCTTTCTCCAAAGTGCGCCGAAGACTGGCTCGCGTGGGTTTACCCCCACGCTCCGAGCAGCCGAGCGAGATCCGGTCCATCCACGGACCCTGAATTGTCGAGATCCGCGCTACCCGGGTTGCCCCACTGCGAGAGCAGGATCGCCAAGTCAAGTGCGTTGACGATCTGATCACCATTGAGATCCGCAGGATTGGATGACCCGCCCACGGTGATCGCGACCGAGAAGAGGAGCGTTCCGTCGCCCTCACCTGGGACATCCTCATCCGACACGAGCAGCGTCCCATTGACCGTTGTGAGTCCGACAGGCAGTCCCGCTGGATTGATACGCAGCCGCAGCACTCCGGGGAACTGCGCGATCATGGTTGGGAGCGGCGCCACCACCGACACGGGTGCGCCTGTTGGCAGCGAAACAAAGTCCGCATCCAGCCGCGACTGAAGCGTGTTCCATGCGACATTGTGAAGCGGAACATCCACATCCTGCGCAGCACCGCCCTGCGGTACGGACACGGGAATCGTCGTTGTCGTCACGATGCTGCCCGCTGCCCAAGAGGGGCGCGCGCGTGCGATGACCGCGTACTCACCGATGAGATCGACCGATGCATTCTGCGCAGCTTCAGACAGCGTCCACGCGGATGCCTGTGCTTCAGCGAGTCCCACAGTGCCTGTGTTCAACTGAAGCGTTGTCACCGCCTCCGAAGGCGCGAGCGGCGCAATGCCACTGCCAGAGCCGAAGAGGCCCATCACGCTCGTCACGTTGTAATCCAACTCATCGGCTCCAAGCGGCGTGACAACTGCCGCCACATTCTTCACTCGAACCGTCACGGGCACTGCCGCTCCCTGGATGACCCGAGACGGAATAGGCGTCATGGTCGCCGACATGACCGCCGGAACCTGATAGTCCACGAGCACGGGAATGTGATCCGACGCATCGAAGAGCGCCTGCGCAAGCGCATTTGATCGCGCTGATTCGCCAACAAAATAGCTGTTTCCACCCGCGCTGATGGCGACGTTGTAGTGCTGCCCGTCATTCCCAAACGCACGGTATGTATTGCCGATGAGGCTGATCCCCTCACCGTCAAGCAGTTGTGCCGTGACCAGGTGCAGATCGAAACGGTCATCCATGCCACCCCCAACCAATCCCGTCTGAATATCACGCGGACTTTGTGTGTGCTTGATGGCGTTTGATGATCCGCTCCATCCACCGGTACCGAGCGGATCGAATGCCTGACCATTCCCGTTGGCCAAGAACGCGAGATATGCCCCTTCGGTGTTGCTGTAGACATTGAAGTCGCCGAGATAGAACGCGCGAACCCCAGCGCCGAGCCCGTTCGCGTTGCTGCGCACGGCGACTGCCCCACTTTCGCGAGTCGCTGCAGCACCTGTCCCCGCAGCAAGGTGCATGCTGTACGCGTACAGGCGCGCAGCCGACGATGAGTAACCGTTCAATGAAAACAGCCAACGATCGCATGCACGACTTGCACCTGTAAAGATGTCCGCATGCCCAGCAACAACCTCACTGATCGTCTCGACTCGGTAGAACGCGCACTGCGCTCCGCTTGCTGAATCCTCTTGCGTGTTGGAGGTGTACGTGGCGCGCGCATAAGACGTACCCGGGGGCGCAGCTGCATTCACAAAGGTCTGCAATGCTGCCACCTGACTCGACGGCACCTCTTGAAAGAAGAGGAGATCAACAGGCTTGGCCCAACCTGTTCTATTATCGGAATGTGACGCGGCAATGACCGCGGTGATTGCGCTGGCCGACCCCTGCTGCCTCGCGATGTTGTAATTCATCACCCGCACCTGCGAGGACGCGGTGCAAACGACAGCGGCCGCTGCACAAGCTGCGGCAAAAGAAACATCGGTTCGCACGAGGGCAACATAGCCTCAAATCCGCCCACCGCCCATGGCAACTGGCCACTTTCGGCTAGTTTTGTCCCCCCCCGCCCTCAAAATCTTGGAGAACCGAATGCGTACCACCATCCTTGCCATCCTTGCCTTGTGTTGCCTCGCCCATCCCGCTCAGACGCAACAGGTCACACCCGAAGTTGTGACTCTCGACAACGGGATGGAGTTCCTGCTCATTCCGCGGACGGATGAGCCGAACACCATCAGCGCCGGCTGGCTGGCAAAAGTTGGCAGTTCGAACGAACGCCCTGGCATCACTGGCATTTCGCACTTCTTCGAGCACATGATGTTCAAGGGCACGAACACAATCGGTACGGGAGATCCAAAGAAGGATGCTGACTTCCGTGCGGAACAGAAGCGGTTGCGGGATGCCATCAACAAGGCGGTGTGGACGACGCAATATCAGCGTTACTTCCGTGGCGAAATCGATGATCCGTGGAACGCAGCAAATGACACGCCAGATCTCGCGGAACTCCGTGCACAACTCAAACTATCGATGGAAACGCAGCAAGGGCGTGCGAACGCGTCCGCGATTGCGACCATGAAGACCGAGCTTTCCAAGTTGAATCGCTCTGCACCAGAGGGCGCGAAGGAAGCAACTGCACTTGAAGCCAAGATCACGGAACTTGAGGCGCAGCAGCGTGCCTCGGCATCGATCGTTAAGGATGAATTCGATCAGGTCTATACGAAGAGTGGAGGAAGCCGCATGAATGCCTTCACCTCCTACGACTTGACCTTCTATTTCATCACGGTGCCAAGCAACAAGTTCGAATTGTGGTGCTGGATGGAAAGCGATCGACTGAATGACAGCGTTTTCCGCGAGTTCTACAGCGAGCGCGATGTCGTGCATGAAGAACGGCGGCTTCGTACGGAAAGCACGCCAACGGGCATTTTTCAGGAGCAGTTTGAGGCGATGTTCTGGATGTCGAGCCCGTATTCGTGGCCCGTCATCGGTTGGAGCAGCGATCTGAACTCCTACACGATGGATGAAGCGATGCGCTACTGGAACACCTACTACCGCCCAAACAATCTCGTGGGCGTCATCGTGGGCGACTTCGACCCGAAGGAAGTCAAGCCACTTATCGCGTCCTACTTCGCGCGTCTGCAGAACAGCAACACGCCGGTTCCACCGATCGTCACGCTGGAACACAAACAGATGGCGGAGCAGCGCATGAACGCCGAGGCAGAGTGTCAGCCGCAAGTCGAAGCGCGGTACCACACCGTGCCATTCCGTCATGCCGACTCCTATCCGCTCGAGATGCTTGCAGGCATTTTGAATGGTCGCACTGGCCGTCTCTACAAGTCGATGGTCGAGGGATCAAAGATTGCATCGACTGCTGGTGCACAACAGGACTCGCGGCGAATGGCAGGCGCCTTCTCATTCTCTGCGGAGACAAAGGGCGACGCCACTCCCGCGCAACTTGAGGAAGCCTGGTACCGCGAACTGAAGCGACTGCAGGATGAACTTGTGGGCGACGAGGAATTGCAGAAAGTGAAGAACAACGTTGCTGCGGATTCTTACCGTGGCCTTCAGTCCAACTTCCGCTTGATGATCGGGCTTGCGTACGCGGAAGCGCTCGGAGGCTGGGAAGAAATCAACGAACAGCCACGGAAGTTGCAGGCTGTCACCGCAGCCGATATTCAGCGCGTCGCACGCAAATACTTTGATGCCAACAACCGCTCTGTCGCGACGTACCTGCGCAAGGCAAGCGCGGGCAGCAGCAGCGCGGAGGATGCCGACATTGCGGCGCTGCCTGCGCCGATGCAGGCTCGTGCACGCCAGATGGTCGCACAGATCATGAAGGAGTCTGATGTGGCTTCGCTCCGGACTGCGATCGAGCAGATGAGTTCTCAGGCAGACAAGATGCCGCCTGCGATGAAGCCCATGATGGATCTCATGATGAAGAAGATGCAGGAACGCATCGCTCAACTTGAGAAGCAGGACAACTGATCCGGCGACATGCTGCATTTCACACCACACAGCAGAAGGACATATTCAATGCATACCTCCAGACTCCAACGCTCCACGATCGCTCACCTCGCTCTGGCGATCATCTCCACGGCCCTTGTTTCTGTGGGAGATGCGTCCGCTGCGGGCGATCTCGCCGCACGTCCGGAAAAGCTGACATTCCCGCCGCTGCGGTTCGATGCGCCGAAGGCGGCGACGTATCGCACCACGCTGTCCAACGGCACTCCTGTGTACATGCTGCCGAGCCACGAGTTCCCGCTCATCAACTTGAGCATGACCTGCATGGGTGGAAGCAATCTCGATCCGGCTGACCGAGCAGGATTGGCATCCATGACTGCCGCGATGATCCGTCGTGGCGGGACGACCACCGCGAAGGCAGATGCGATCGACGAGAAGATCGAGTTCATGGCCGCGAATATCGGCGTGGCAGGTGGCGATTGGCGTTCGACCGCTTCCATCGATGCGCTCAAGTCCAACTTTGAAGATGGACTCGGCATCCTGGTCGACATGCTGCGGAACCCGGCCTTCGATGAGGAGAAGTTTGCCATTGCGCGCGCCGATGCCCTCGAAGGTCTGAAGCAGCGCAACGACGATGCAGCATCGATCAGCGGACGGGAGTGGGGCTATCTGGTGTATGGCGAGGACCACTTTGAGTCACGCCAAGTGACGGGCGAGAGTCTCGCGGCGATCACGCAGGATGAGATGCGCGCCATGGCCGCTCGCATCTTCAATCCTGGCAACATGATCATTGCGGTCACAGGAGACTTTGAGCCGGGGGCCATGAAGGCGATGCTGGAGAAAGCGTTCGCCGGTTGGACCACCGGAGCAAAGAATGCTCCCCCAGAAGCACCCACCTTCAACATGAAGCCTGGCGTCTTCTACTCGCAGAAGGACATCCCGCAAGGCAAGGTGTCAATCGGCATGCGGTCGATCAACCGTGACGACCCCGATTACTTCCCATACCTCGTGATGAACGAGATTCTGGGTGGCGGAGGCTTCTCCAGCCGCATCATGCAGCGGGTACGCAGCGACGAAGGTCTCGCGTACAGCGCGGGATCGCGCTTCAGCGCTGGGCCGTTCTATCCAGGCGTGTTCCGTGCGGCGTTCGAGAGCAAGAGCCCCACCTGCGCTCTTGCCACGAAGCTGATCATCGACGAGATCAACAGGATGCGCGACACGCTCGTCAGCGCATCGGAGCTGGAGACGGCCAAGAACTCCTTCGTCGAGACGTTCCCCAGCACCTTTGCATCCAAGCCCGGCACACTGGGCGTCTTCGTGAGCGACGAGTGGACGAATCGCCCCGCAGGCTACTGGGAGACCTATCGCGACAAGATTCGCGCCGTCACACCCGAGGACATTCAGCGCGTAGCGCGCAAGCACCTCGATCCGTCGAAGCTCACGATCCTTGTGGTGGGCTCTTGGGACGACATCGCCAAGGGAGACGCGCAGGGCCGTGCGCGCATGGATCTGTTCGGTCCTGCCACGCGCCTTCCTGACCGCGATCCAGTGTCGCTCAAACCACTCGAACCATCGGCCGCGACTTCCGCAGCAAGCAAGTCCGCGTCCCAAGGCAGCTGAACGCCCTGTAGGGCGTTATCGAGGGAGAGATGCGTCGACTGACTGGCCGCGCTTTCCGAGCGCCCATGCCAACTCCGGCATGCGCATGATCTTGGCAGCCAACAGGAACACGCCTCCACCGACCGCGACGCTGACCCCAAGCAGCATCCCCTGACCGCTCCAAGTCGTCGCCTGCGGCCAAAGCCGAATCAGGAGGGCGAGCGTGATCGCCATGACCCCGGCGGCAAGCGCTGTGCGCAGCCAACTTGTCCGCACCTCAGGTGTGAGCACGACCCCCGTCCGGCGCGAGAGCATGTACATCAGGATCGCCATCTGAATCACGGCACAGACGGCGGTCGACAAGGCCAGCCCCGCCGTGCGCAATGGCGTCCAGATGAGCGTGATGTTCAGCACAAAGTTCAGCGCCACCATCGCAGCCGCAACCTTGACTGGCGTCATCGATTCGCCGCGCGCATAGAACGCACGTGTCAGAAGATGGTTGGCGCTGTACGCCCAGATCGCGGGGGCGTATGCCAGCAGGATCGTCGCCACGCGTGCGGTGTCTTCTGCAGTGAACGATTCACCCTGAAAGACGACAGCAGTGAGTGGCGTGCGCACGAGCATGAGCCCGATACTTGCGGGGAGTCCGATGAACACCACAAGCCGCAATGCACGCGCCACCGATACTCGAAACGCAGCGAGGTCGTTTGCCTCGCGCGCGAGTTGTGGAAAGATCGCCGTCGCGACCGAGATGCCGAACACGCCGAGCGGAAACTCATAGAGGCGCTGCGCGAAGGAGAGCGATGCCATCGCACCTTCATCGAGCGGATAGGCAATGCCTGCGATCGTCGGTCCGATGATCGTCGGATAGCTCGCGATCAGTCCATCAATGAAGGTGTTCACCTGCAGCACACCGAGCCCAATCGCCATCGGGACAGCCTGTTGGATCACTTGACGGAAGCTCATCCGAGCTGACTCGTCGCCGCCTGGCGGTATCACCGCAGGCCCGTGCAGGCGTACCGCACGTAATGCGAGCAAACTCCAAACAAGTTGCAAGACTCCTGCCACGAGCACGCTTGCCGCAACCCACACGATGTGTGAGGACGGCTCGAGTTCCGTCAGGCCAATCCACCGTGCCGCCGGTGGTGCAAGTCCGACTGCGCTCACGACGATCGCCAGGTTGAGAATCACAGGAGCTGCTGCCGTGGGACCAAATCTCCCGTGCACCTGCAGGACTGCACCGATCAGCGCCACCAGACAAACGAGTGGCATGTAAGGCAGGAGAATGGCAACGAGTTTCGCAGAGAGAATCGCAGATGCGATCGAGCTGTCGGGCCACGCAGCGATCAGCACACCCTCGCCGATGAGACAAACGACCGAGAGGAAGATTGCAGTCCTTGAAAGCACGAGCCGTGCAACATGTGCGGCGATAGCGGGTTCTGACGCTTCCAGTTTCGAATAGACCGGCAAGAAACTGGATGTCAGTGCGCCCTCGCCGAAGAGTCGGCGAAAGAGATTTGGCACCATGAAGGCGAAGGCAAATGCATCGGTCACCACGCCGACGCCAAAGACACGGCTGAGTGCCGCATCGCGGGCCAAACCCGTCGTCCGACTCAGAAGCGTGAACGCGGAGACCGTTCGAGCATGTGTTTCGAATCCTCGCGCCTTTGCCACGGTAGATTCTCCTCATCGGCATGATCCCGTCTGTGGCGCAAAACATCCTTCCCTCGGCACGCCTGACTTGGGGGCTGGCATGGGCGGTACTCCTCATCGTGGGTTGCAATGGAGCTCCCGAGGTGGTTCTGGAAAGTGATGTCCCAAATGTGGCCGGCTATGAGCCGCTTGTCACACGGAACCTCGAACGCACAGATGGGCGGATTTCAGGCGTTGAGGTGCTCTACCGCGGCGACATCGTTGATCCAGTCCAGCAAGTGAAGGACACCCAGTCGCGGTTCAGTGCACAGGGATGGACGCTTGTATCCAGACAAGCGCGCGGAGCTGCCACCATTCTGAACTTTCGCAAGGACAGCCGATCTGCACGAGTCGAGATCGCCATGAATCAACTTGATCCGATGACGAGCCCCGCCCACTTGCAAGTCTTCCCAACGCCGCCCCCGCCGCCGCCAGTCACATTCAGCGCGCCAGTTCCAAGCGGCGCCGCACCAACCTCGGGTGCTCCCGTTGATGGCTTTGCACCACCCGCTCGCTGAGCCCACTTCGGCGCTGCCTCACGTACCACGCAGGGCTTCGCAGGCGGACTCCGCCGCCAGCCTCCCCGAACGCATCGCACCCTCAATCGAGCCATCGGACACATGATCGCCAGCGATCCATAGTCCCGCGGCGTGACGCATCGATGGACGAAGCGCGAGATCCTCTGGATGCTGCCGAGGGAGCGCCTGCGCGATCCGCTCGGTCGCCACATGCGTCCATTCCCCAACGGTCGAACCGAACCAACCCTCCAGTTGTGTGCGACAGCGTGATTCCAACTCCGCGTCAGAAAGCTCGCAAAGATTCGGATCCACCACGCTGCCACTCACCAGCGACTCGCCACGCGGCGCATAGTCGGACCAGACACTTGTTGGTGATACAGCATGGTTGATGGGACCACCTCCAGTGCCATCGAGCAGCAACTCTGGTCGCCGCAGCGACGCGGGGCAATGCGATGTCTTGAATCTCCAAGTCATCGTCACCGTACGACACCAACGACGCGCAGGGAGCGATGGGAGAAGTTTTCGCGCGGAGTGCGCATCGCATGCGACAATCACCTGCTGCGCGGAGTGAATCTGTCCCGCCGCGTCTGTGACCGCCCAGCCAGCAGCTGCTTGATCGGATCCGATCGACTGTGCACCACACTTCATCAGCACTTGAGAGTGTGACTCCTGCGGCAAGGCTCGCCGCAGCTGCTCGGAGATCGCGCCCATGCCACGTCGGGGCAGTGTGGCGCGCCCGCGTGCGAAGAGAGAGAGCCGCCATGCGAACGGTGCTGCGTCGTAGCCGAGTGTCGGATCAAGGAAGACGCCGCCAAAGAAAGGCCGAAAGAAGGAATCCATCAGTTTGCGCGACACACCACGCTTCAGGAGCACCTGCTCCGTACTGATGCCACTGCGGGCATCCGGATCAGGAATGCGAACACCCCAGGCAGCGCCCAGTGCCATCGGGAGCAGTGCCGCAATATCACGCAGGGACAGAAGACCACTGAACAGTCCGGCCACCGCACCCGCGGGGTGGACCAGTGGATGCGAAATCCCGCAGAAGCGCTCGCCCGTCCACACCCGAGCACCCGAACGCAGGGCACGCAGATCGAGTGCATCCCAGTCGATGAATCGTGCGATCTCCGAGTACGACGACAAGAGCACGGCGAACCCATGGTCAATCGTGCAACCATCGACGGTGCGGCTCGACACACGCCCACCGATCCGCTCACTCGCTTCCAGCAGTCGCCAACTCACGCGGGCGCGTTCGCACACAATCGCTGCACACAAACCTGCGACGCCGCCACCAATGATGAGGACTTGCGGACGCACCATCGTTCGATCCTAGGCAGTAGACGGCGAAGCGGTTGGGTGCGGGATGCGCACATGGGCCACGAACTCGGTTCCACACTCCGTACATCGCCCCACTCCATCCACCGCATGAACACCATGGAGCGTGTATCCACACGCCAGACACTCCTGGCCCTCGCATGCCTGGACCCGCGCAACCGCTGAGCGCACCAGTCGGATCGTGAGAGCGATCCATGCCAACGCATAGGCATACGCAAAGAGATCGCGCATGTCAGCAGCGAACGCGAGCCGCTCGCCAAACCAGACATCCCACAGCATCAGTGCAGCCCAAGCGATGACACCGATCGTGCCGATGGCTACGAACGCCACAGCTGCGGCACGCACGGCATGCAAGAGAAGGAAACGCCGCAAGCGCTGACGGTCGCGACTCCACAACTCGGGCGGCGCCACCCACTGCGCCCGAAGCCATGGTGCGCCACATGCCGTGCACTGACCGGCTGCGCCAGGTGCCCCGATTGAGTGTCCGCAGTGCAGACAGGCATGCGCTTCGGTGATCTGCTTCGTCATGGCGCGCAGACCGGCGCGCAGCGTCCAATCCACACCTGCAGCGGCGAAGAAGATCGCACCAAGAAAGAGCGTTTGGAATGGCTTTGTGTCCTCCAGCAGCAACCGCGCAAGTGTCATGGTGATCGCACCACCTGCAAAGGCACCGAGCACTGCAGACGTCGCCATCGCAAGCCACGTGAATGGTCGATCAAAGAGGCGGCGCTCTGCCGCCCGCTGAAGAGCGCGACGAAGCTCGCCCGACTCTCCCCGCGCAGACACCCTGCACGCGAGAAGAAAGGTGCAGACAGCAATACCGACAAGATCGGCAATCCAGTCGTTCCATGAAGTGTGTCGAAGAAATGGCCGCAGCGACTGCGTCCACTCATCGATCGATGCAAAGACCACCATCGCAGCAACCAGGTGCCACCATCGAGCGAACCATGTCGTCCTCCAGACCAAAAGCGTCAGCACCCCATACGTCACCGCATGAAGCACTTTGTCGCTCGGTGCCTCGCTACTCAGCCGTAAGCGCGGCCAATGCGTCGCGACAAGAGTCACAACCAAACCCCCGAGCGCGAGCAAACGCCAGACGAATATGCCGCGATCGCCCATCCTCCACTGAGTGGTGCGGGGAATCATTGGACTGCGAGGGCGATCAGGCTGCCGGAACTGCGGTCACTGCGATCGCCTCCGTCGCAGATGGCCACCGTGCACGCAGCGCACCCGCGAGAGCCTTGTAATCCGCAGCACCCGCACACTGGGGCGCGTAATCGAAGATGGTCTTGCCAAAGCTCGGTGCCTCTGCCAACTTGATGTTCCGCCGGACGGCAGGGCGCAACACGCGCGCATCTTGCCACGGGAGTCCACTCGTGCGGAAGCGTTCGAAGTAACCATCCATCTCCTCGACTACCGCGCGGCCGTGACTCGACTGCGACTCATGCATGCACAGCAGCACACCAGCCACCTGTAGACGCGGGTTGAGTGCACGCTGCACCAACAGCACGGTCTCCAGCAACTTCTCGAGCCCACGCAGTGCCAGGTACTGCGCCTGCATCGGAACGACCACCTCATCGGCGAACGTCAGTGCATTGACCGTCAACACACCGAGGCTCGGCGGGCAATCGAGCAGAATCACATCGAAGGAGTCGATCACCTCCTCCAGCCGCTTCGAGAGCAGATGCTGCATGTCTGGCTGTAGTGCGAGTTCACCCTCCACGAGCGCCAGTTCCGTGTCGCTCGGAATGAACCAAAGATTGGAACGCGCTTCATGCACGAGTGACTGCGCGGGAGCGTTCACATCCATGAACAGATCCCGCACCGTCGGCTGGTCAGGTGCCGGCTCATGTCCGAAGTGCAGCGAGAGATTCGACTGCGGATCGAGGTCGACAACGAGGGTCCGCAGTCCCTCGAGCGCAAAGGCTGCACCAAGATTCGCCGTGGATGTGGTCTTTCCCACACCACCCTTTTGGTTGAGAAGCGCGATGACCCGAGCACGCGGCTTTGGCGATTCATTCGCCGCCACTGCTGAGGCCCCGACCTTGGCGCCTTTGGCACGACTCATGGTGGAAGTGTAACGCTCGTCAGGTCCCAACTCGAGAGATCCATGGGGATGCGTCTGGCCACGGGTCGGGCCCATGGCGGCGAAACCCCGGCAAACTGGCGGCGCGCCCGTAGGGGGATGGCACTGCCTTGGCACTCGAGCGTGCGTTCGATGGCGAGCCCGATCTTTGCAGGGGCCTCTCCGCCGCGCGAAAGCCATGTCGCCGGCAGCGGAATTCGAACACGCCACCGATCCGCAGATCGATGAACGCCCACCTCCTCACCATAGTCGCCGCCCATTGCACGAAGCTCGCCATCGCGCGAACAGACCAAAGAACGAACCGTGTCGCTCTCGACCGTCACGGTGACTCGATCCACCTGAGTCACCACTGTTGGGTCGAAACGCGCCTCGACGAGCAGCTCCCAACCACTGGGTCGCCGGCGAAGCACGGCAGATGTCATCCACTCCGCCGGCAGCGGCGCTGATGCACCAGAACGAATCTCATCGATCGTGACCGCAGGCAGAAGAACACCAAAGTCGATACTCGGAGGACGCGCGGCAACTCGGCCGAATCCAACAGGCAACAATGCCGTGGCCTGCGCACAGTCAATGAGCAGGACAGGCATGCTCCGAACCTGCTGCTCCATCGACGCTCGTGCACCTGATGCCTCTGTGCGCTCACCGGGCGGCAAGAGTGCGGCGAGCCCATGCGCCTCAATCGCTTCACGCAACTTGGGGTCAAGCAGCGTCAACTGCTCGGCCTCCACCTTCTCGCGCGGAACCACGAATGACTGGAACGACTCTGGCGCGACCTCGCCTTCCAGCGATGGCGTCCGTATGTTGGGCCATCGAAATGCGACGGTCAGCGGCTCACTGCGCGGATTCGCAACGGAGATATGAACGCGCTCGCCATCATCATGTTCGAGCCAACAAAGTGGCTCTGCCCGTGCATCAAGCCAGAGTCGCGCACCCTCGGCCAACACCAATCCACTTGCCCTCGGGTCGAGCAAAGTCCGCAACAATTCATCGAGTAAATCTGCACGAGTCTCCCATGCCCCGAGCGTTGTTTCTTGCCCATCAAGCACTCCGTGACAGCGTCCCGCCAACGCCGCGACGACGCACTGGGCAAGTCGTGGATCATTGTCATGCAGTCGCGCGATGGCGGCTGACCACAATCCGGCGATCGCCCGCGCATACAACCGATCCACATCCCCACCTACCCACTCGGGCACTTCGCTCCCAAACCACTGTGCGGCCAAAGCGGTTCGGAAGTACTGATCAGGAAGCGATCCGTCGGGTAGATCCTCAGCGCGGAGCGACCAGTCATCCGTCGCACCCTCTGGTGCACGCCACGCATCAAGCCAGAGTGGATCAAGCCGCTGATCACCGATCCAAAGCGGCCCATCTCCGTCACTAGGAAGCGGCGCGAGCAGCACCACAGGCTTTCCACTCTGCGGTGAAGTTGTCCCTGCACCACTTCGGATCGCAGTCCAACCTGTGCGGAGACCGACACGCGGCTCGATGCTCGCCGTGCGTCCTTCGATCGTTCTCCCATCTGCCATGCGCACTGTCACCGCAGCGGGCCAGACGGTGCTCCCATTCTGTAGCGTGAGGGGCACCATCAGGACGCCGCCTCGTACCGCCACAGGCTGCGTCTCGCGCGCAACCATCCGCTGGGTCTGCGGGAAGTGCGTGCTTTGCTGCGTCACCACATCCTGCGCGAACGCGGGCGCGAATGCCCCGAAGGCCAGCACGATCGGCAGAAGCGCCAGGTCTGCGCGCAGCGCGCGCGTGCACATCACGAGCCCTCGGATTCCAATGCCCGTTCGAACATGCCATCCAACCTTCGCTGGCGGTAAAGGAAATCCGCCGTCAAACGCGGCTGCACATCATCGCCGCGTTCAATCAGGAATGAGCGGTCAACCCCCTGAGGCAGCGTGCGAGCCCATGCGGCCGCATCGGGGGAACTGCTGGCAAATACAGGCAACCCCGCTTCTCCGGATGCCTTTGACGCGGTTTGCATTGCGGGCACTGGAGCCGCCTCGAGCGGACTGGACTTCCCCGCGGTACGCGCCATGGTTGCGCCGGAGGGCACCGAGTCGCCGTCGTTCTTGCTGAGCACCGATCCTGAAGCCTCAGAAACGACTTCAGTATCGACACGCACATCCACACGGAGATCGACTTCGCGCACATCCACCTGCGCCGGCTCGCCCGCTGACTGACTTCTTTCGAGGCGCGCATCCTTTTGGACGCCAACGCTGCCTGCAGGCAGTGCGCCGATTCGACGGATCGAAGACCACTCTGGTTTGCCGATGTAGTACTGACCGCCCGCCGGAACGGTCGGCACGGTCCAAACACGTTTCTGTTTGTCCTGGACCTGCACATAGGTGCCGCGTTCAAAGACAAGAAACAGTCCGCCGTTGGCTCGGTAGAACACTCCAGACTTTCCCGGCACCTCATAGAGTCGATCGAATCCCTGCGGCTCTGCCAACTCCATCGGCATCTGACGAGGCGAAGTACACAGTCCGCCACGGTCCGCGACTCGCTGCTCCACGGGATAGTTCATGGATGTGTCCACATCGGGCGCCGAGCGGCTCTGCTGCGCCGCCGCACTTTGCTGCACGTGAACGGAAATCGCCACGCACAGAGAGAGCAACGGGGGAAGAGCATTCATATCAAGCGGGCGCATCGGACGGTTGAGAATACGCATGCATCGGTCATTTGCCGCAGTGTCCTCAATCATCAGATCACTTTCACGCGAAGTTCATGGGTGAGATGCGCTTCCATACCGATCTTCTTCCACAAAAACGCTGGTTTGCTCTGGTGGCAGCACCTGATCGCCGCGGCTGGTTCGCACCACGATGCCACGCATGGGATCGACATCGATCACCAGTCCCTCAACCATCCCACGCGCCGTCACGAAGCGAATCACCCGCCCGCGAAGCGCGTCGCGCCGCCGAAAACTGCCGGCAACACGCTCGGCATCCGCGGAAAGCCACTGGTCGACTCGCGCAATCAGATGACACGCAAGGTCGCAGCGGTCCACTGCGAAGCCCTGCAGCGAGAGACTCGTTGCGCGCTGCATCAGTGCGGCAGGGAACGCACGCTGGGCGCAGTTGATCCCAACCCCAATGATGGTCTTGCCAACGGCGCGTTCCACCAAAATGCCGCCCAACTTGGCCCCCGCAACCACGAGATCGTTCGGGAACTTCAGTTGAACCATTGGCGCTGCACCGCAGGCGTCGGTACAGGCATCCTCGCTCGCCTCTGCAGCAGCCAAGGCAACAGCAAGCGACACCCATGCGTGTGCATCATGCGGCGCCGTGAAACTGACTGCAAGTCCCTCATCACCCGTGTCGGCCCATGCTCTCCCCTGCCGCCCACGACCTGCAGTCTGTCGGCCTGCGACGATCACGCAGCCCACTTCTGCATCACGCGCGAGATCTTGGGTGGATGCGGTGCTTCGGATCACCTGCACGCGAGTGAAGTGCGCATTCGATGCGCAGACCGCCTCGAGCACATCCGGCCACGTATCGAGTGGTCGAATCATTGGACTCACGTGCTCAGATGCTGGCGAATGGCCGCAACCAACACCCCCGCATCTGCCGCCTCCAGTCCCCCAGGACGCCACTGAATGCCAAGCCCTTCACCATTTGTCTGCTTTGGAATCACATGGAAGTGCACATGGGGCACGGCTTGGTGGGCAGCCGCACCGTTGTTCTGCAAAATGTTGTAGTCCCGCGTCCCTGTGGCTGCGACCACTGCGCAAGCCACGCGCTGCAGCGCGCGACCTACCGCTTCTGCCGAGGCGGGACTCAACTGATGAAGGAACTCTTTCTCTTCCACAGGAACGACCAGCGCATGCCCACGTGAAAGCGGCGCAATGTCCAGGAACGCCACCACATGTGGCTCCTCAAGAATGAAGTGTGCTGGAATCTCGTGGCGAATGATTCGCGTAAAGATGCTCGGCATGGAGGGCAGGCTACTGCGCTCGGACTATCGGGGCTGCTCGGGTGCGTCAAACACAACACGCCCCCACCACTGCGGGACATGCATGTCGATCATCCACTGCGGCGTCCATACCCAATTCTCTTCGGCGCGCCCGGACACCTTGCGGTACCCCGTGCCCACATGCTCGAGCTGCCACTGCACGCGGGAGAAGTTGATGCGCCAAGCGTCGCCTGGATTTGGTGGCCGCTCGCAGCACTGAAAGGTGATCACACTGGCACCGGCTCCATCGACGCTCACCGGCTCAAACACCGACCACGGCAGCGCCATCTCGACTGTCCATCGTTGGTCACGGTCGCGGTTGTCGTTCAGCGTCCCATCGAGGGCAATCGCCAACTGCATCCCACGGGCAGTCCATCCATGATTGGCGATACCGCCGGCGCGATAGGACCTCGGTAAATAGAGGTCGAAGACCGTCCCATACGCGTTGACTTCGATCTCGTAGTACTCCCGGCCATCACCATCGGGATCAACGAACACCTCAAAATCATTGTCGTGGAACACCACCTCATCGTGCGTTCGCAGCGTTGCCCAGAGATCGGTCTCCTCCAACTCTGCCAAAATGAAAAGCGCGGCATCGCTCCAAGCCATCTTCACTCGCGTGCGCTGGAGCGGTGCTGTGCGCGCAGGTCCTTCGATATCCAAAAAATCCGCGCTCCAAGCCGCGCTTTGCCAGACTGCGTCTGCGCCACGACCATCGATGACCGGAGCAGCCACTGCGAACGGCGCATGAATCACTCGTGGCTCGGAGCATCCGACCGTGAAGAGCCATGTCGCAGCAGCGACCATGGAACGCACGGCGATCGATGCCGCATCCCGAAGAGCCTTGTTCAACCGAGCGCCGCCTGTGCCGCCGAGAGCCGCGCCACAGGAACGCGGAAGGGAGAACACGACACGTAGTCGAGTCCGCACTTCTGGAAGAACCGGATCGAGGCCGGGTCGCCTCCATGCTCGCCGCATACGCCAAGCTTCAGCTTCGCGCGCTTGGCGCGTCCCTTCGCACAGGCCATCGACACAAGTGATCCCACGCCATTCACATCGATCGATTGGAACGGATCCTTGTCCACGATGCCCTGCTCCAGATACGCAGGCATGAACGAACCGATGTCATCACGACTGAAACCGAACGTCATCTGCGTGAGGTCGTTCGTGCCGAAGGAGAAAAACTCCGCCACGTCGGCGATCTCATCGGCCGTCACGGCCGCGCGCGGAATCTCGATCATGGTGCCGATCGGAATCTGCAGCTTGCGAAGATTGCGCTTCGAGAGCACCTCCGCCACCGTCTGTTCCGTCCGTTCACGGAGAATCGCCAACTCGCGGCGCGTGCCAACGAGCGGGATCATGATCTCAGGGCGTGCATCAATTCCATCGGCGTGGCAATCCGCAGCTGCTTCGACGATCGCACGCACCTGCATCACCAAGATCTCTGGATACGTCACGGCGAGACGACAGCCGCGATGACCGAGCATCGGATTCGCTTCGTGCAATTGCGCGACGCGTCGCTGCACATCGGCAAGCGTCACTCCTGCCGCTTCCGCAAGCGATTGCTGCGCCGCCTCCTCGTGTGGGACGAACTCGTGCAGCGGCGGATCCAGCAGTCGCACGGTGACCGGAAGCCCTTCCATAGCGGTGAAAATCCCGACGAAATCTGCGCGCTGGAACGGCAAAAGCAGTGCGAGCGCGGTCTCACGGTCGCTCAGGCGTTCCGAAAGGATCATCTGGCGTACGGCCTGAATCCGATCCGCTTCGAAGAACATGTGCTCCGTTCGGCACAGCCCGATTCCGATCGCGCCGAACTCGCGCGCGCGACGCGCATCGGCAGGCGTATCGGCATTCGCACGAACACCCATCGTCGCGTATTTCTGCGACCACTTCATCACCTGTGCAAAGTCTCCTGAGATCGATTGCGGCACAGTCCGCGGGAGCGCACCCGCCATGACCTCGCCCGTGGAGCCATCGATCGACAGCATGTCGGAACGCCCAAAGGTTCTCCCATGGATCGTCACAGTTCCAGCTTCCACATCGATCGACAAATCGCCAGCGCCGACCACGCAGCACTTGCCCCAACCCACCGCAACAACAGCCGCATGGCTCGTCTTGCCTCCCGTCGAGGTCAAGATGCCGACGGCCTTGTGCATACCAGCGACATCCTCCGGCGAGGTCTCGCGGCGAATCAGCAGCACCGACTCGCCCGCGTCGGTGCGTTCGACCGCCTCCGATGCCGAAAACGCCAACGTGCCGGACGCAGCTCCGGGGCTCGCTGCGATGCCACGCGTCAGAACCTCGGCACCGCGCTTGTCCTGCTCGGAGAAGTATGGAAGCAGCAGCTGAACCAGATCGCCCGCTGGGATCCGCTTGAGCGCCGTCCGCTCATCGATCAGCCGCTCTTTCACCATTTCGACCGCCGTGCGTACCGATGCCACGCCATTTCTCTTGCCTGTGCGCGTCTGCAGCATGAAGAGGCGACCGCGCTCGACCGTGAACTCGATGTCCTGCATGTCGCGGTAGTGACGCTCCAACTTCTTGCGTACGGCGAGCAGTTGCTTCCACACCTTCGCATTCCACACCTCCATCTCGCTGATGGGACGCGGCGTTCGGATGCCGGCCACCACATCCTCGCCCTGCGCGTTCACAAGGAACTCGCCGTAGAAGACATTCTCGCCCGTGGAAGGATCACGGGTAAATGCGACACCCGTCCCCGAATCTTCGCCCATATTGCCGTACGCCATCGCTTGCACATTCACCGCCGTACCGACCAATCCCTTGATCTCGTTGATGCGGCGGTACGCCACGGCACGGTCACCGTTCCAACTGCGGAAGACAGCCTGCACAGCCTGTTCGAGTTGCCGAAGCGGATCCTGTGGGAACGGCTCACCCACATGCTGCCGGTACACAGCCTGGTACGCGATGCAGAGCTCCTTCAATCCGTCCTCTGGAACTGCCGTGTCTTCCATCACACCGTAACGAGACTTGATGGCATTGAACGCGTGCTCAAAGTGATGGTGGTCGACGCCCATGACGACATCACCAAACATGTTGATGAGACGTCGATACGCGTCGTATGCGAAACGCGGATTACCCGTTGTCGCCGCCAGCCCTGCGACTACTTCATCCGTCAGCCCAAGGTTTAGCACCGTGTCCATCATGCCCGGCATGCTCACGGCAGCGCCCGAGCGCACCGATACCAAAAGCGGATTGCGACGATCGCCAAACTTCTTGCCGAGCTCGCGCTCGAGCAGTGTGATGTTGCGGCGCACCTCATCCATGAGTCCACTCGGCAGGCGATTCCCGCCACGCGCATACTCCGCGCAGGTCTCCGTCGTGATCGTGAATCCGGGCGGTACTGGCAGACCGATCGATGTCATGTCCGCGAGGTTTGCCCCCTTTCCCCCGAGCAGCATCTTCTGATCCATGCGCCCCTCGGTCTTCGACGCGCCAAAGTAGTACACGCGCTTCGTCCCGCGGCCACGGGCAATTGCCGACGCTTTCGTCTTCTTTGCACTGCTCTTGCGGGAGATTGGAGCGCGGGATGGTTTCGAACGTCGAGGAGTCGTTGCTGGCATGTCTTGGTTCCTGGGGAAAGTTCTGAAGTCTAGCGAAGGATCGCTCACCATCAGAGGAACACCGCCAAAGCAGGGAAATCCCCGCGTTCGCATCTACTATTGGGGGCATGGCTGACACGCATCTCGCTCGCCCGCTGACATGGCACTGCACTCCCGTGCAAGCCATGCGTCGCTGGAGAACGGATCTGCCACTTCTCTCGCTCGTGAGCGGCGGTCCAACGACTCCTCACTCGCGATTCAGTGTGCTCGCTCCACGCCGAGCGTGCGTGCGCGTCGCTCGGCAGCAGAACACACGAGCGCAACTCGAAGCAGCACTCGATCGTGTCGGTCCACGCTGCAAGCCGATCCGATTCGGCGAGATCACCCTGCCATTTGTGGGCGGTTGGATTGGCTTCGTCGGCTACGAGTGCGGCGAGATGTTTGAGCCAACCGCACGACTGCGCGATGGAGCAGGATCACTGTCCGCAGGGCAACTCTGGCCCGATGCTGTGCTCTGCGATGTTCCACGCGCCGCGGTGTACTGCCACACGACCGGTCGGTGGTTTGATGTCGGCGAGGCGAGCGGCGATGGACCCGAAGACTGGATCGATCCATCCACCTCCCTGCAGCCGCAGCAATTCGAGGTGCGGCGTGCACTGGACCGAGAGAGCGCCGCAGGTCGTGCGACCTTTGAGAGCATGGTGGAACGCACCCGCGAACTGATTCTTGCTGGCGATATTTTTCAAGCAAACATCACGCGAGGCTTCCGTGCAGGAATCGCGGGCTCGCCTCGGGCGCTTGCGCTGCACGCATTTACGGTCGCAACTCCCCGCCACGGCGCGTTTCTTGAACTGGATGCGCACACCTGTCTTCTGTCACTGAGCCCCGAACTCTTCCTCTCCATTGACGGTGAAACGCGGTGCATCTCGACGCGACCGATGAAGGGCACCCGCCCCGCGAGGCAGGGTCCAGAAGAACTGCGCACAAGCAGCAAAGATGCGGCAGAACTGCACATGATTGTCGACCTCATGCGCAATGACCTTGGACGCATCTGCGAGATCGGATCGGTGAGGGTTTCCGAGCAGCGCACCATCGAGCATCACGCCACCGTGCTGCAATCTGTGGCGGAAGTCTCCGGCACACTGCCCGATCAGCTGCCGCTTTCGACCATCTTCGCGGCATGCTTTCCGCCCGGATCGGTGACGGGTGCGCCGAAGGTGCGCGCCATGCAGGTGATCGATGCGCTGGAGGCTGGCCCACGCAGCGCGTACTGCGGAGCAATCGGCATGGCGAGCCGCTGTGGCAGTTCGCACTTTGCAGTCGCGATCCGCACCGCGCGACTGACACGCGATGCAGGCGACCGCTGGGACATCGATTACCACGCCGGCTGCGGCATCGTGGCCGACAGCATCGCGGCGGATGAGCACCTGGAGTGCATCACAAAGACTCAGGTCTTTTGGAACGTCCTTTCGCAATCAGACGCGGTCGATTCAGAGCATCTCGGCGGCAATGCTGGCGAGTTCGCTTCGCTCGGTCTTGGAAAGCGTGACGTGACCTGCGATCCGATGACCCTTCATGCGCTCGATGAGATGCGAAAGACCGTTGCTGGAGGCGTCGAGGTAGGGGTTGTCGATCTGTCCGATGTCACCGCACAGCACGATCTTCGTCCCATCTCCAACGCGTGACACGATCGTCTTGACCTCGTGCGGGGAGAGGTTCTGCGCCTCATCCACAATGATGAATTGGTGCGGAATGCTTCGTCCACGGATGTAGGTGATCGGCTCCAACACCAGTTTGCGCGATGCAACCAATTGATCAATTCGCTGCTCCGTCGACTTACTGTCGGGCTCGCTACTCGCGTGTCCTCCGCGCGTGGAAAGCAGGTATGCGATGTTGTCGAAGATCGGCTGCATCCACATCGACAACTTTTCATCCTTGTCGCCCGGCAAGTAGCCGATATCGCGCCCCAGCGGCATGATGGGGCGGGCGACGAGCAGCTTGTCAAACCGCTCCTCCTTGAAAACCTTGTGCATCCCAGACGCAATCGCCATCAGGGTCTTGCCTGTACCTGCTGGCCCGATCAGCGTGACCAACTTGACCTCGTCATCGAGCAGCAGATCGAGTGCCATCGTCTGCTGCACGTTTCGTGCGATCACGCCATAGATCGGCTTTCGCGGACCGGTCACGGGAATCAGATGCCCTGTATCGCCCAGCCGTCGAGCGAGCCCTGTATGCGCCGGATCACTCTCATCGATCAGCGAAACGAAGTGGTTTGGCAAGATGCCCTGCGGCTCACCCTCGACGGACGGAATCGCATTGGGGATTGCCTCCAAGCGACCAGTAGGCAATTGCCGCTCTGAATACAGATCGTCGATCACGTCGCGCGGCACACGACTGGTGAAGAATCCGGTATCGAGCCAATCAGCATCCACGCGATCCGCCTCGAAATCTTCCGCCGTGACGCCAATCGCATCGCACTTCACGCGAGCATTGATGTCCTTCGAAACGAAGATGGTGCGCAGCCCAGAGGCATTCAACGCATGGGCCACGGCGATGATGCGATTGTCGGCAATCGCAAGGTCCAGATCGAATGACTCGGCGGGCTTCAGTCGAACCACCCTCACCGAGCCCCCCTGCTCATTCCAGACGACGCCATCAAACAGATGCCCCATACCACGCAGGCGATCGAGCGATCGAATCATCTGCCGAGCATTTCGCCCCTTCTCATCGTTGTTCTTCTTAAAAGTGTCCAGTTCCTCGAGTACCGTGAGTGGAATCACCACTTCATGCTCTTCAAACTTGAACAGCGAATGCGGATTGTGGAGCAGCACATTCGTGTCGAGCACGAAATGCTTGCGCACCTGCGCATCGCTTGCACTGGAAGTTTCCGATCGCGTGGACTGTTCGGGAACCGAACCCGCCTGCGTGCCGTTCATCATGTACCCACAGTCTAGGTTTCCCAACCGCGATTTCATTTTCAAGATGCATGAATTCGTCGCGGCGGGTACCGTTTCAACATGCCACGGAAGGCTCGCAGCGTCGGAGACCTCGCCCGCGCACTCGCGCAGGTCGCCCCACCCTCGCTCGCCGCAGACTGGGACAACGTCGGCCTTCTGGCGGGAGACGCAAATTCCCGCTGTGAGCGCGTGCTCCTGACCATTGACCTCACCGAGCAAGTTGCTGCGGAGGCGATCGATCTGGGGGTTCACGCAGTTGTGGCGTATCACCCTCCTCTGTTCGACCCCATCAAGCGTCTTGTGCGCCAAGATCCGGCCACGGGGGCGGTTGCCGCGCTGCTGCTCAAAGGAATCGCACTGCTCTCGCCCCACACGGCGCTGGATGCGGTCTCGGGCGGCATCAATGATTGGCTGATCGAGGGAATCGGCGATGGCCTCATCCGCCCGCTGCAGCCAAGCACTTCGCTTGCAGGGCACGAGGCGTTCAAAATTGTCGTGTTGACACCGAGCGATGCGGTGGAACGCATCCGTGGCGCGATGGCGATTGCGGGAGCAGGACGCATCGGTGCGTATTCGCAGTGCTCGACCACGACCGCTGTGGAGGGCACCTTCTTCGGCAACGCATCCACTCGACCGCGAGTCGGACGGCGTGGAAAACTTGAACGCGTTCCAGAGCTTCGTCTCGAAATGGTGTGCGGTGCGAAGGCACTCCCCGCAGCGCTGGAAGCGGCTCGCTCCGCCCATCCCTACGAGACACCAGCCATCGAGGTTCACGCACTCGCCGAGCAGCCCAATGCCTTTCAAGGTCAAGGGCGTGCCGTACACCTCAGCGAACCCCAGACCACGGCTGAAATCGCGCAGCGCCTTCGCCGCCATCTGCCTGCACGCCGACTCGAAGCGGCGCTCGTTCCAGGCAGCGAAAGTCACCGGCATGAAGTGGTCGCGGTTTGCGCCGGGGCGGGAATGGGTTTGCTGCGAAGTGCACTGGAAGCGGGTGCCACACTGTTCTTCACCGGGGAAGCGCGGCATCACGAACAGCTCGCGGCCGTGCGCCAAGGATGCTCCCTGCTGCTGAGCGGCCATACCGTCAGCGAACGCGGCTATCTGCCGAGGCTCGCAGAGCGTCTTGCCCGCGAAACACTGGGAACGTCATTCACACTGTCGAAAGCAGATCGACACCCGCTCATCGACACCTGACCACCGCACTTAGCTCTTGCCAACGATGTGCGCGCGGACGAGTGAAGCGGCCCCCACGATCCCAGCTGAATCACCCAGTTCTGCCGCAACCACCCGACACTTCCGAAGTGTTGCTGGAAAGACATGCCACTCGAAAGACTCGCGAACACGTTCGACAAACGGTTTGCCAAGGGCATCGGTCACACCACCACCAAGCACGACGCCACGGACGGACATCAGCGTCACGGCATTCGCAATGGCAAGGCCAAGAAGATCCGCTGCGTCATCCACAACGCGTAAGACAAGATCATCTCCGGCGCGATAGGCATCCGCGATCGTGGAGCTGCCGAGCGGACCCTCTTCTGGCGTCCGCTGCAGCACCGATCGCATGCGGCTCTGCGGATGACTGCCGATCAATGTCTCCATGGAACGAATCATTGCCAGTCGGCTGCAGTGCTCCTCGACGGTGCGACGACCGAGGCCGCCCCTCGGTTGCAGCACCATCTGCCCCAACTCACCCGCCGTATGGAATGCGCCGCGCCACAGCTGACCGCCCAGAATGAGACCGCTACCGATCCCTGTCCCCACCCACACGCCAAGCGCGTCGGGCCAACCACGAGCGGCACCCGCAGTGAATTCGCCCCACGCGGCCACATTCACATCGTTGTCAACCAGCACGGGCAGATCCAGACGATCCTCCAACAATGCACGGAGCGGCACATTCTTCCACCCAAGATTGCCCGCATGAATGACCACTCCCTCATCAAAGTCCACTGCACTCGGTGCACCGATGCCGACCGCATCAAGATCCCCGAGTTGGCTCCCCGCCTCCTTGCACGCGCGCTCCAGACCCTCCACCACCCGGTCAAGTACACCCTCCATACCTGCCGTCGCCTTGGTCTTGCGCTTATCCATCGCAAGAACCTTGCCAGCCTCATTCACGACACCAAAGGTGACCTTGGTGCCGCCAAGGTCGATTCCTGCGACCAGTCCACTTCGCTTACGTCGTCGGGCCATGATCAAGTGCCTCAGGCGGCAGGCTCATTGCATCCGAGGATGATCCGGCAGAACGCACTTTCTGCAAACCGAGCACCCGCTTCAGATCGTCGATGATGAGAATCACCGCGGGCAAGAGCAGCAGTGTCAGCACCGTTGCACTGGAAAGACCACCTGCAATCGTGATGGCCATAGGCGCGAGAAACTTCGCCTGAAACGAAGGTTCCAAAATGAGTGGGCCAAGACCGAAGATGGTCGTGACCGATGTGAGCAGGATGGCGCGGAGGCGGCGTGAACCAGCTGCGATCAGCGCATCCCGTAGATCGCTACCCCCTGCGACATATGTGTTCACGAAGTCAATCAGCACAAGTGCGTTGTTGACCACGATGCCCGCGAGCGCGACAAGCCCAATGATGCTGAGAAATGTGAGATCTGTCCCAAACAGGACATGCCCAAACACCATGCCGATGATGCCGAATGGAATCGAGACCATCACGCCGAGGGGCTGTAGATAACTCCCAAACAGCCACGCGAGAATTGCATAGATCATCAGCAGTGCGGCGCCCGCCGCGTAAGGCAGCGCAGCAAAAGCCTCGGTCAGATCCTTCTGTCTCCCACCCTCGCGGATCACCACACTCGGATACTTCGCCACAAGTTTCTGCACGTCCGCGCCGACCCGTTCCACCACACTCTCCGGTCGCGTGCCCTGCGCAGTGTCAGCCGTGACCACAATGGTGCGGAGCCGATCGATTCGAGAGATTGAACTCGGCGATGTCCGCTCACGGACCTTCGCCACTTCCTGCAGGGGTACCGCAGCACCTGTTGGCGTCATGATCCAAAGTCGCTCACCGAAATTCGTTGAAGAGCGCAAACCCCTGTCCATGCGTACGCGGACATCGATGTCCTCACGGTTGTCGCTGTAGATGTGCGCATCGATTCCAAAGAGTGCGCCCCGTACCTGACGCGCGATCTCCACTGCCGACAGGCCGAGTGCTGCTGCTCCTGGGTGGGGCTCCACTTGCAACTCGGGCTGCGCGTCAAAGTCGTTGTCTGCCACGCTGATCACGCCGTCGACGGCAATCAGCATGGACTTGATGCCCTCTACAACCTCCCGAAGATCATCGACATTCTCTCCCGCCACTTCATAGGTGACATCCGCACCCGACGGCCCACCAGAAATCTCCTGGACATTCAGTGACTCGACCTCGTTCAGTGGTCCCGCACCACGAATGATCGAGTCGATCACCTCTCCCGACCTGCGCTCGCGGTCCTCGACAGGCGCCAGTTCGATGAAGATCTGCGCCAGATTGCTCGCTGCGTTGTCGGCGACGGCTGTCTCGTAGTTCAACCGAACTCCATAAATCGATGTGATCGCACGCACTTCCGGCTGTTCACGCGCTGCGCGCTCCACGCGAGCCCCGATCTCTTTCGTCAAGGTTGCCGCAACACCAAGCGGCATGCGAATATCGACAACTGCAGTCTCTGCGTCGTCGTTCGGCAAAAACGTAAACGGCAGTCGACCACCCACAACCAACGCAGCAGACACGATAAAAAGCGAGATTCCGACTGATACGGTGAGATAGCGGCGATCGATCGACCAGCGAGCAATCCGCTCAAATCCTCCCTCCAGTCGTGGCCATAGAACATTCTCGCGATACCGGTCGAACCTGCGGAGTTTGCGATCCAGCCACGTTGTATCGCCGCTTCGCTCACGAGCGATCCCTCTGGCCATATGTCCGGGCAACAGGAAGACTGCCTCTGCAAGACTGCAGAGCAGTGCCAGTGAAACCACGATCGGCAACTCACCGATGATGTCGCCGACCCGACCGCGCACAAGCAGCAGGGGTATGAACGCCACCACGGTCGTCGTCACACTTGCGAACACTGGCCACAGCACTCGATCCACTCCACGGACGACACCATCCTCAACGCTGCCGCCCTGTGCAGCTTCCGTCTCGATGCTCTCCGAAAATACGATCGCATCATCAGCCAACATGCCGAGCGCCATGAGCAGCGCGAACATTGTCAGCAGATTGAGCGATACTCCCGAGCCATCCATCAGAAGCACGGTGCCAAGAACTGCAAGCAAAATGCCAAGGGTGACGAAGCACGCAGCGCGCCAGTGAAGTCCAAGCAGAAGCACGAAGAACACAAGAATCCCGCCCTGCAGTCCATTGCGCGTCAGCAAGTCGAGTCGGCCCTCGATCAGTCGCGCGAGATCGTTGTGCGCCTGAATCTGCACGCCAGGCGAACCGCGTATCGCACCGAGTTCATAACCCTTCAAGCGCGGTGATCCAAGGAGCCGCTCCTGGAATGTGGGTTCGAGCGGCTCGCCGCGCCGCGCGGCCACGTAGCCGCGGGCAAACTGCGCCATATCGACCGCATCCTGCCCTGACTTTCGGAACACGGTGCAGTTGGCAGATGGCTGCCCATTGAATCGACGAGAGATGTCATCCTCCACGAAACCATCGCGCACCGTGGCAATGTCCCCCACTTTCACGATCGCGCCCTCATCACTTCCCTTCACCACGATCCCGCGGACTCGGTCGCTTCGCTCCTCCACCCCGAGCGTACGAACCTTGACCTCGCCATCGATACCCCGCACCGTGCCCCCCGGCACTTCGCGCATCCACGCCGTGATCGAGTCGGCGACGCGTGTCACCGAGATGCCATGGCGCACGGCTTCGTCAAAGTTCACCTCGACCCGGAGTTCGTCATCGCGCGTGCCACTCACGACCACTTGCCCCATGCCTGCATAGGTCCTCAAGTCATCCGACACTTGCCGAATCGTCTGCTTCAGCGTCTGCGGGTCCACATCACCAGACACCGTGACCTGAATCACGGGCAGATTCGGCTCGAACTCCACGACGCGAATGCGATCTGCCTCGGGCGGCAGATCCGTGAGTGCCTCGACACGATCACGCAGATCATCGGTCCGCTTGCGGACATCGACACCATCGTCGAACTTCACGACGATCGCCCCGCCACCCTCGAAGATGACCGTTTCAAGCCTCGAGACGCCCTCCACTTCGACTGCGACATCCTCCACACGGCGCGCGAGCGACTCCTCGACCTCAGCGGGCGAGGCGCCAGGGAACGACAGCACCACCCGCGCCATGTCGGGCTCAATGTCGGGAAAGAACTCGCGGCGGATGTGCCCGGCGGCAAAGATGCCACCCACGATCACTCCGATCGTGATCAGATTCGACGGCACGGGATTTCGGATGAAGAAACGAATGATGCCGATCATCGTGCCTCTGCTTCGCCGTCGCCCGATGTCCGCGCAGGCTGTACGACTGCCGCCGATGCAGCGGCCGCATCCAATGCGCGCACACGCGTTCCAGGCGCAACACTCCGGCCGCCCTCAAGCGAAATCACCAGGCCTTCCGGAAGCGGATCCTGCAATACCACCCACTCCGTGTCATTGACCCCACACCCCGTCAGCGGACCAACAAACGAGTGCGACACCACGACGGGCGTTCCCACCAACTTTCCATCTTGAATCGCCATGACGCGGTCACTCCGCACGGATCGCCGCGGGACGACCGAATGAGACTTCGAGTCCACCGCACTCACGAGCGCCTCAACGAACTCCCCAGGAGCCAATCCCACTGCGTCGCCGCCCGGCGGCACATCCACATGAACGACCATCGTGCGATCAAGCGGATTGTCTTCCGGTTCGATGCGTCCGATCGTCGCAGCCACTCGGCGCGGTACTTGGCCCACCGTCTCCAGTTGCACGGGATCATCCACAGCGACGAAGCCACGGGCGGACGATGGAAGTCGAATCGGAATCTCGAGCCGACGAGGGTCGACAATTCGTGCCACGACCTGCCCCGGCAGCACATTCTCGCCAGTCTCAAGATCGAATCGTTGCACGGAGCCGGCCATGGGCGATGTGACACGGCAGCGCTCCACATTTCTCTGCGCCGTATCGCGCATCGTCCGCTGCATCTCATCTTGCGCAAGGAGCGAAGCGCGTCGGGGAACGATCTGATCCGCCGCCTCGCGCAGCAACAACAGTGCACGCTCCACCACGATCACGGCCTGGCGCGCACGGTCCAACTCACGCTGCACCGCAGCTCCAGACTGGACTGCATCGCGAACGCGCTGCTCATCTGCACGGACGAGATCCGTCTCCTCTTGTGCAAGCCGAACGCGATCTCGAAGCGCATTCTCCTCGACCGCGAGCGACTGCATCTGAGCATCGAGCGCGGCGAGCTGCTGCTCAGCAGCCTGCTGTGCCCGGCGAAAGTCCTGATCGTCCAACTGCAGCAGGAACGCCCCCGCCTCCACAGCAACTCCCTCGCGAATCGTCTGATTGACTTCCAGGATGACGCCTCCGACGCGCGCAGGCACCTCGGCAGAGTCGGACGCGCGCACGACGCCATATCCCATCCACTGTCGAGGCACTTGCACGGAACGCACTCGAAACACCGCGACGGGCTGTTCGACACCTGACCTGTCCGTCAAACTCGGCAGCGGGCGCGTCAGCGCGAACAACATGAGCAGTCCGAGGGAACCGCCCAAAGCCCCGAGCGCACAAAGTGCCCGCGTCAGACGAACTGCAGTACTCGGTCGTGGCGAATCCATGGACGGTCCATGATGCTATTCCACCAAGCCCCGTTCCGCCGAACGCCTCACACGATGCCCCTAAACTCCTCAACCATGTCGAATGCTGCCGAGTCGCTGACCGTTGACGATGTTCGCCATGTGGCACGCCTCGCGCGACTTGCCATGGCGGAGGACCGCCTGCCCGTGATGCGCGATTCGCTCGTTGCGATTCTCGGACACATTGCCCAGTTACAGGCTGTCGACACGAGGGATCTGGAACCGATGGCGCAGCCACTACCCATGCGGAACCGTTTGCGCGCCGACGAGCCTGGCAAGACCATGTCCACGGCGGAATTGCTCGCCAACGCTCCGAAAACGGAGGGTGATTTCATCGCCGTGCCCAAGGTGCTTGGCGGAGACTCGGCATGAAAGGCGACCTTGTCGACATTCGCGACAAGATCGCACGCCGAGAGACAACTGCACGGGCGGTCGTGCAGTCCACACTCGATCGAATCGCGTCCGAAGATCGTGCGTTGAACAGCTTCCACGAGGTCCTCGCCGAAACCGCTCTTGCGGCTGCGGACCATGTCGATGCCGGCATCGCAGCTGGACGAAACATCGGCGAACTTGCCGGCGTTCCCATCGCCGTGAAGGACAATATCGCAACGCGCGTTGGGCGCACCACCTGCTCATCGCGCATGCTCGAGAACTACCGATCGCCCTTCGATGCGACGGCGGTCGAACGTCTGGAGCGCGCAGGTGCGATCATCATCGGCAAGACAAACATGGATGAGTTTGCGATGGGATCGTCGTGCGAGACCTGCGCGTGGGGCGCCGTGCGCAATCCATGGGACACCGGCCGCATTCCCGGCGGCAGTTCCGGCGGCAGCGCGGTGGCAGTCGCCGCAAACCTTTGCGCAGCTGCGCTCGGCTCGGACACAGGCGGATCCATCCGACAACCGGCTGCACTCTGCGGCGTCGTGGGATTGAAGCCCAGTTACGGTCGAATCTCGCGCCATGGACTGGTGGCGTTCGGCAGCAGTCTCGATCAGATCGGGCCGATCACGCACAGCGTTCGAGATGCGGCGCTGCTCTACCGCGTCATGGCCGGCGACGATCCGCTGGATTCAACATGTGCACCTGAAGCAGTCGACGATCCCCTGCCTCTGCTCGAACAACCGATAAAGGGACTCCGCATCGGTATTCCCGCGCAGTACCGCAAGGGCAACAGCCCCGCCGTCGATGCAGCGCTCGCGCGCGCGACCGAGTCGTTCCGAACGATCGGCGCGACACTGGTCGATGTTGATCTCCCGCTCACGGATGTCGGCATCTCGACCTACTACGTGATCGCGCCCGCAGAGGCGTCGAGCAATCTCGCGCGCTTCGATGGCATTCGCTACGGCCACCGAGCCAGCGGCAACTTTGCCGACGTGAATGCGCTCCTCTCCGCAAGCCGCGCAGAGGGCTTCGGTGCGGAAGTACAGCGGCGCATCATGCTCGGCACCTATGTGCTCAGTGCGGGCTACTACGACGCCTATTACCGGCGCGCGCTGCAGGTGCGCCGACTCATCAAGAACGAATTCGATGCAGCGTTCGCTCATTGCGACGCGATCCTCGGCCCCACCGCGCCAACGGCCGCCTTTCCGATCGGCGGGGTAACGGATCCGCTGTCGATGTACCTGTGCGATGTCTACACGGTGAACACCAATATCGCGGGCATCTGCGGCATTTCGCTTCCGGCAGGATTTGACGAAAGCACCGGCACACGTCTGCCGATTGGCATCCAACTGCAGGCGCCTGCATTTGCCGATGCACGCCTGCTCCAGATCGCGCACGCATTTGAACGCGCCCATGGCGGACGCGAGCATCCCGCGTGACCAAACGCATCGACTGCGCAGCGTGAACGAATCAAGTCAGGACGGACGCTTCAATGCGCCGTATCGACGCATTGCCATTCGGAACTCACGGACAACGCGCTCAGCTTCCACTTCGCGCTCACCGAAGGTGCCGACTTTCGCCGTGGCAAGAAACATGGCAGGCGCCGGGCGCTTTGTGACCGTCAGCGTTGCAGGACCACCGCCTTGTGTTCGAATGGAGAACGTCCACGTTTCACCAACGAGCGACGAACTCAAAAGCCCCATCTCTGCGCGGCCAATCGCCTCGCTCGCAGCCGCAGGCACATCCGACCAGCGCACTCCGTCGGGCGCGCTCGTCAGCGGCTCCACCGGCATGTCTTTCGCAGTCGCCTGCATGGCTTGCACAAGCTGTGCCTCCTGGTCGGACGAGTACAGCGCATTCGGCGGATACTGCTCTCCCTCAAAGCGGGTGTTCGAGAGCACGGGGTTCTGCTTTGGTTGACATCCAAGCGCGACGCACAGCGAAGCACACACGACAGCACACGACAGCACATCCATCCGTGATCTGTATTGCTCGTGACGGGCGCTCATACTGAGCGCGACAGCCTACCCCCGCACTGCAAGATCTGGCGTACCGCGCCAGTCGATGGTGCCTTCGTGACGGAGCGCACGGGACACCAGAACCATCCATCCCGCCCCGCATGACGCAGTCGCTGAGCAACCCTTGCATCCATACGCCACACCACAAAGTGCACTTCACGGTGCGATGTCTGAAACACGAATGATCCGCAGCACCTCAGAGCACTCTTGTGGATCCCAAGGCGCGCAGCCAGCATCGCTGCAGAGAGACGCCGACCACTCTCCTCCATCGGCGGGAAGGGCAAGCGAGCCCACAGTCCCCGCGGAGGCAGAATGCACTGCGCCATCCACCCCGCAGACTCCGCAAGAATGGCCGCGCGGTGGACACGCATCCGCTTCGGCGCAGACCGCACCGCGGGAATGCGCTGCTGACTTCCCATACGCCTTGCCCTGCACAATGCGCTCAGCGGGCACTCCTCGCACCTCGGCAGCCGCGGCGTGCAGATCGTCGCACCCAATTCCATGAGCCCCTCGTTCGCACAACTTGGGTCATCCGCTGCATCGACATACTGCTGTGCGCGCCTCCATACCCAGCGTTTGCCTGTGCTCTTGGTGAGATTCACCGCACGACCATGCACACGCATGATCACGCGCGCAACATTCCCATCGACAATGGCCTCACGCTTGCCGAACGCGATCGATGCGATCGCCCCGGCGCAGTAGGGACCGATTCCGGGGAGCGCCTCCAATTCATGCCGCGCCCGCGGAACGTGCCCGCGGTGCAGCGCCACCATCGCCTTCGAGGCAGCGTGGAGGTGACGCGCTCGGCGGTAGTAGCCAAGCCCAGCCCACGCAGCAAGCACATCTTGCTCCGGGGCCCGCGCAAGGCTTGAGATCGTCGGGAATCGCCGCAAAAACTGCTGCCATGCATCACAGACACGCACAACCTGCGTTTGCTGCAACATGAACTCACTGACGACAGTCCCATATGCAGTGCGCCTCCGCCGCCAAGGCAGGTCGCGCGCGTTTCCCTTGAACCACTGCTCGACTCGCAGCGGAAACGCCTTGGGTTCAACTGCAGCGCACACAGCACCTTGCGCGTAAGGCATTTCGCCCGTAGCGTACGCGATCCGGCGGGCTTCCATGGCAAAGCTCTTCTACACCATTGACGAGGCTGCAGCGAAACTCCAAAAGTCGGAGTCGGAGCTGCGCGCCATGGTCGATTCGGGCCAGTTAGAAGAGTTCAAGATGCACGATGTCACGCACTTCAAGAAGGCGGTCATCGACCAGCTCGTCATCGATGACATCGGGAACATCGAACTCTCGCTCGAGGACGACAACTCGGCTCCTGTGAAGCCTGTTGATTTGGACCTCGATATCAGCAACAACTCGGGCAGCGCCGTTCTCGATGAACTCAAGTTCGATGATGAGCCCACCCCCCCAGCATCAACTGCGGGCGGCAGCGGTGCCGGTGCCGAGCCCGATCTGCTCGACCTTGACCTCGCTGACTCGGGCATCGCACCTGCGCAGGTGCCACCACCCACGGCAGCAAGCGCTGGCGGATCGGGGAGCGGCCTGGCGCTCGATCTCGATGACTCCGGCCCCATCGCACCCCCTCCAACGGCCAACTCTGGGAAATCGGCCCCTTCTGGATCTGCCGGCGAACTCGACCTTGGACTCGATCTTGAACTCGGACTCGATGACTCCACTGAGAAACCAGCCCCGCCTGCAGCGTCGATCCCGGCGAGCGACTCTGGGTCAGGGATAGTGCTCAACGACATGAGTGGATCGATGGCAGCACCCACCAGTGCGCAGCCAAGACGGCGCGTTGCGTTGGACGGTAGTTCGATCGCCGGCGATGATCTCTCACTGGAGCCTGTTCGAAGTGGTCTTGACGACTCTGCCGATGCTGATGCATCGAGCATCAGCGCTGCACTGCTCGATGATGGCGTGGACTCCTTCGACGGCGGCGGATCGCTCTCAGCGGACACAGATCTTTTTGCGCCGAGCGATGAGAGCGGTGAGAGCGCTGACGAGCCTTTCGCAGATGCCGCGGGAGCAGCCCCAGTGATGGCGGCGGCTCCGGCGGCACGAAGCGCGACGCCAATCATGATCGCGGCAGAGACAGTCGACGGTGCAGCGAGTGGACTCGGCATCGGACTGATGGTTGGCGCGCTTGCATCCATCCTCATCGCTGCGCTCATCGTGGTTGCAACGCGCTCCTCAGGTGGATCCGCCCTTGCGGTTGAGATCACCGGGGACAACATGATGCTCTGGCTCGGCGGACTCGCAGGCGGCACACTGCTTGCCGGCGGCATTGGCTTCTTTGTCGGAAAGTCCATCGACGGATGATCCTCAGCGGCTTTGGGATGCGTGAATGGGGGCTCGCCACGCTCGCTGCAGTTGCCGCGATTCTTCTCTTCGGGCCATCCTGGTGGCTGATCACCATCGTGAGCATCCTCTGGTTCGCGGTCGCGGCGTTCTTCCGTGATCCACTCTTTCGGAAACCAGCCACCGACACCCCAAGTGATCTCGTCAGTCCCGCCGATGGCGTGATCTCCGCCGTAGAGACGATCGACCACCACCCAGCGACTCATGGACCAGCCGTGATTGTTCGCATCTTCCTGAGCGTGCTCGATGTGCACATCAACCGAATGCCCTGCGCCTGCAGCGTCGTGTCGGTCATGCACACACCTGGCCAATACCTCGATGCGCGCTCGGAGGAGAGTGCAAAGGTCAACGAATCGAATCTGCTTGTGCTCGAAGCGACAGGCGGGACGCGCCTGGGTGTACGGCAGGTGTCGGGTGCCATTGCTCGTCGCATCGTGTGCCCCGTGGTTCCAGGCCAACGATTTGAACGCGCTGCACGCTTCGGCATGATCAAGTTCGGCTCGACGACCGAGCTCATCATTCCTGCGGTGCACGCATCAACGGTCCGAGTCCAGAAGGGCGCGCGGGTGGTGGGCGGCGTCACAGTCCTCGCCTCTCTTCACGCGGCTCCGTCACACACCTGATCTCATTCACTCCGAGGTCTGATCCTTCGGCGAGCGCGGCCACTGAGGTTGCATGCGCCCAAGGACTCGGCGCGCGCGCGCGATGGCGCCGCCAAGCGCAGGCCCAAGCGCACGCCCGACTCGTTCCAAATCAGGACCAAAGGGCCGCCGGCCATCGCGGAAGGCGATCACCACCGCGGACGACTGGGCCAGTTCACCTTCGGTGCAGGGGAAGGCCAGCACGGACCGACCGGGAAGAACGCCCTGCAGTTCCACCCAACGGGGTGCAAGTGCCTGCCCATCCGCGATCCGTACGACAGCACGCTGCGCCGCGATGCTCTCGCACCAACCCGTCGACAGATGCTCGAGCATGCCACCTGCAGCCCGCCGCGACAGATCGTCGCGCACATATCCGCCCACGATAAATCGCTCCCGCTCACGAACGAAAAGCGACACATTTGTGGGCCCCACACGCGCGATGAAGTACTGCAGACTCCACTCGATGATCGGCGCTGGTTCCACTTCCATCGAGAGAATCGCATTGCACTCGCTGCGCATTGAAGCCACTGCTTCACGCTCCTCCGCATCCGAACGCGCCTTCGACAAGTCCGCGCACGCTTTGCCGAGGCGTTCCTCCAAGCCGCGCCGCTCCTGCGTCAGACGTGCACACGCACCCTCCACCAGACGCGATCGCTCATCACGGCTGCGCCGCTGCACACTTTCAAGAAGCCAGCGTGCCACGCGCCCCGAAGACCACGCGCCGCTCCACTGATCGCGTTCGAGCCAATCACTCAGCCCGACGCCAAACAGTGCAGCCACCATGCCCGTGACGTCCACCGCGTTTGCGCTCGGATGACCAACCAAAATCACGCCTGCATGAGGACGAACTTCTCGAAGCGCAGTCAACCACGCGGTCCCCTGCGCCTGCGTTCCGAGACAGGCGGCATCGACGACCACCGCATCGGCCCAGTGCGACGCGATCCACTCCGCCGCCTCCTTCACATCAGTGCTGCGAGCAAGCCGCGGCACGACGCCAAATTCACTGCATGCAGTCCATTCCTCAGAAACTTCGAGTGCACCGATCAGCAGCAGCACGGGGCGATCACACTTCGCATGATGACTCGCATCGTCTTCCATCGCGCCCTGTTTCGGCGCTTGCGCCCCCCGACTCCACGGAAAGCGCGAACTTCAGTGAACTTCGCCCTCAGGAGCATCTGGACGCAATGGATATCGGGCGCGCCAGTTCAAAACGGCCTCTGGTTCGCGCGGATAACGCACCGTCAGCGACAGCGCATCGCACAGATCCCCCGCCTGCAGTTGCCGCTCCGCGACCGTAAGGCAGGCGCTTGCAGTGAACAGCGGCTCGATCACCGCCAGACCTGCAGCGTGCGCGGCTGCATGCAGCCCCGGTGGCGCATGCACATCCGCAATCAGTGTGCACACCTTTGGCGGCAATTGTGCATCATCGCGCCAGCCTTCCTCCACCACCGTCACCGACCCATCGGACTCCGCGCGGACAACCGACAGCCAGCACCCGCTGCCCTTGCTTGCAAGTGCCACCGCCACACACGACCCATGGATACTCCACTGCGCACGGAGCGCTTCCGCGGCCACCAGACAACTCCGCACATCGATCGCAGGAATCCCAAGCGATTCGCAGAGTCCCTTCGCGGTGGCAACCGCGACACGCAACCCCGTGAACCCGCCAGGGCCGGTCGACACGGCAACCGCACCGATGTCACCGGGCGCCACCGCTGCATCATGGCAGATTCGGTCGATCGCCGGCAGCAGAAGATCACACTCACGCGGATCCCCCTCGGCAAGGATGTCGCTTCGCGCACCACTTCCCGTCCGCAGCGCCACCGACACTGTTCGCTGGCTGCTTTCGATCGCCAACAGCGCGCGGGTCATGGCAGCGGTCTGTGCAGCACGAGCGGAATCGCCTGCTTCACCAGTTCGTCTGCGCTTGGTAGCGGCTGATCCAAGGCGATGAACACCACCGCGCCACGTTCGTGATCGCTGTTGAGCACCACCAGACCATCCGCGGGAGATGCCGCACCCATCTCCACGAGACAGTGCCCCACGACAAACAGCTTCGCGTGAAAGCGCGCGAGCAACGTCTGCACATGTTCAGGGTCCTGCGTTCGTCCCCAGACAACCGTCCACGCGGTTCCCTTCGGCGAGCGGTAGTCCGCATCCTCCAACTGTCGGTCAAACGCACCATCATCAAAGTCGTAGCGACCGGGAATCGAGTGCGCGCACCACAACCCGTTCTCCGCACGCAGCACGAGCGGGAACGCGAGGATGAACTCACGGATCGCCGTCGCCACCTCCTCGGCGCGTTCCCCAAAGACATACTCCAGTCCATCGTCGAACATGGCCACTTGATCGCCACCACCCTTGCTGACTGCCATCCGCTGGCACTGCGCCAACTCGTGGTTGGCCAGCAGCGGATGAACCTGCAGCGGAAATGCACTCACCAACTGTGCAACGACCGCCAGATTCCGATACGACATATCCATACGGTCCACCAACCTCTCGCCATGGATCAATTCGTGCAGCATGACATGATGGTCGGGCGACGCATCGAGTTCCGAAAGCTGCACGATCGCCTGCAGATGCCCAGGGAAATCGTGAATGTCTCCAGTCGCCAGCAGTCGCCCGCGCGGCGGCAAGTGGACGGTCGAACCGCGCCGCAGAGGTGAGCGCAGCAGATTGTCCGCAGCACGCTCAAACAACTGGATCATCTCGTCCGCGTCAATGCAGTTTGGTCGCGGCAGTTCCATCCCTTACTGCCCTGCCGAGGTTGCCGCCGACTCTGCCACCTGCATCGACACCGCCACCACTGCCGACCCAGTCGCCGTCGTGATCTCGATGGGCGCGTAGATCGCACCGCGCGCCGTTGGTGCAGGCGCGACACGAACCTGCACTTCCACATCGTCCTTTGTTCCAGCCTTCGTTCCTTCGAGCGTCGCAACAAGGTCTGGCGAAAGCGACCGCACCGACTTCACTTGCGACCAGTCGCTGCGCACCACGGCTCCCTTTCCCTTTGGGTTGTAGTGCTCGATCACAACAGGCACCACCACCGATGACCCAAGCGCGACGCGGTTGGCAAGCAGCAGCGGCTCTGGGATGAACCAAAAACGCGCCTCCTTGCCCGGATCGGCGCGCACCCCCGTGCACTCATTGCGAAAGCGCAGCGGGATCAGCGGACAGTCGGCTCGATCCGTCTCCACCACCCACCACAGCGGCATCTTCTCGCAAGGGGCGTTCGGAAAGTTCCAGCGCAAGACGTAGGTCGATCGCGGTGCATCACTCGCCGCATTGAAGTCCACGAAACTCGGAGCCACGCCTCCCGCACTCAGAACACGAAACGGCTGCTGATCCTCACTGCTCAGCTGCACCAGACCGGTCATCGTCCCCTTCAGCGCATCCACAAAGGCGGGGGTCGCACGAATCGGGAGTGTGGCATCCGCCTTCAGCATCGCCATCGTGGGCGCGCCAAATCCCTCGAAGGTGATGAATACCTTTGCATCCTTCTCGCCGGGCGTGGTCGGGACGGCGAGCGTTGCGGCCACTTCCACGCTGCCCCCCACTGGGATCACTGTGCCGGGCGCAAGCGAGACATCGGTGCATTTGCAACTAGGCGTGACGGCTTTCACCGTCACCGCGTTCGGCGCCAAGTTCCGCAGCGTGAACTTCCCGGGCAACTTGCTCCCCGGCTTCACCTTGCCAAAGTTGATCTGTGGCGGTTCCACCGCGACAGGAGCCGGTGGCACCACCTGCTGCTGCGACTGCGCCTCAGCCCAGCCAGCCGCCAGAGCCGATACAACCGCTGCACAAAGAAAAGACTGCCGCAAAAACCGCATGCGCCTATTCTACGACCCTCGTGGAGTGGCTTACGGTCGACAGCGCGATTGCATTCATTGCGCTCGCCGGACTCGAGATTGTGCTCGGGATCGACAACGTCATCTACATCGCCATCCTGTGCGAGAAGTTGCCGCCCGCGCAGCGCGACTTCGCACGAAAGGTCGGCCTGCTCTTGGCGATGGGCATCCGCATCGCGCTCCTGTTTTCCATCGCTTGGCTCGCGAGCCTCACCGAACCGCTCTTTTCGATCATCATCGCGAAGCACGAAATCGCACCGAGTATCCGCGACCTCGTGCTCGGGCTTGGCGGGCTGATTCTGATGGCCAAAGCGGTCATCGAAATGCACCACCAAGTCGAAGGACCCGCGCCATCGAAAACCGCTTCCGTGAGCAAGGCAGTCCTCGGTCTCGTGCTCGTACAGATCTGCCTAATGGACATCGTGTTCTCCGTCGACTCTGTCATCACAGCCATCGGTATGGCAAATCAAATCAGCGTGATGGTGGCGGCGATCATCGTTGCGGTACTCGTGATGATCATCTTTGCCGGCAAGGTGTCGGAGATCGTCACGCGACATCCGACCCTGAAAACGCTCGCGTTGGCGTTCCTTGTGCTCATTGGTGCAGGGTTGCTCCTGGAAGGCATCAAGGTTCACATTCCAAAGGGCGCCATCTACTTCGCGATGGCGTTCTCCCTTGGCGTCGAACTCATCAACATCAAGATCAGATCAAGACACAAGAACACAGCCGCTCCACCAAGCGGCCGTTGATGCGCCGAGAAACAACTGAGACGAGCGGCGAAACCGATCAGCCAGTCCAAGCCGAGAGCATCGCGGCGAGATCACCACCGTTGGTGGTTCCGTCGCTATTGATATCACCACAAGTCCCGCCCCAACAGCTCAGCAGCAACGTGAGGTCCGCACCATTCACCAAACCATCGTCGTTGAGGTCCGACGGATTCGGCGGCACGCAGGGCACTTCGCCACTCTGCGGAACGATCTTGTAGATCTGTCCGCCGTGGTCAACCATGTACAGCTCACCTTGAGCGTCTTCGCCAAACGCCACGATCTGGTTCACGGTCTGCCCACCGACTGCGGTCGCGAGTTCTGAGTTCCGGGTCGTGAATGCGGTCACCGCTCCGTTCACCATCTTCATCGACCATGAGTTGTTCGATCCATAGTCCACATAGAAGTAAATGCCCTGCATATCGGGCATCGCGCAGCCGCGGTAGACGCGCCCACCCGTGATGCTGTAACCACCGGCTGAGTTGTGCGCGTACGTGCGGACTGGCGCAGTCAGTCCCGTGCCGTTGCATGTGCAACCGGACAATCCTGTGCAGGAAGTTCCTTCCGTGCAGCGCCAGCCGTAGTTCCGACCGCCCGCCGTGCCGTTGGGCTCATAATCCACTTCCTCGACGGCGTTCTGCCCGACATCAGCGATGTACATGTCGCCGTTGGCCTTGTCGAAGCACCAGCGCCAAGGGTTGCGCAGACCGTACGACCACACGGTGTCGTCCGCGGTCGTCGAACCGCCCACGTATGGATTGGTTGCTGGCACGGTGTAATACGGCGTCGACCCACCAACGGTGGGCGTGATGCGATGCATCTTGCCCAAGCGGCTCGACAGATTTTGCGCCACATTGCCCGGGTCATTCGCGCTGCCACCGTCGCCCGTGCCCATGTACAGATCACGCGTGCCGGGCTTGAAATGAATATCACCGCCGTTGTGATTGGAGTAAGGATCCGACCAAGTCATCATCACGACGCCCGTGCCGTTGGCAACATTTGGGTTGCTCGAAACGGTGTACCGAGCGAGATTGTTGGTTCCCGATCCCGTGTAGTACACATAGAACTGCCCATTGGTCGCGTAGTCGGGATCGAACGCCATTCCAAGCAGACCCTGCTCGTCACTCGTGGATGCGCCGCCCGTCACGATTGGGTCGATGTTCAGAAAGTTCGTCGTCAACAGTGTCGGGGTCGCACCGAGTTGGATGATGCGAATGCGCCCAGCTTTCTCAAGCACAAAGAGTCTCGTCTCATCGCCAGGAGCATGACCAATCCATGTCGGATACACCAGGCCCGTTCCAATGACCAACTTCGGGCGGATCGCCGTGACGCCTGCATCAGCAGAAGCACACAGCATGGCACAGCTCAGGACGGTCGTGGTCAGCGAGAGAGCGGTTGAAACGGTGGTTGGGCGCATAGTTGGTCTCTTTCGAGCTTTCGCTTGGGGAGGAGTTGACATTCGGACTATAGAGTGAAAAACCGCATCATTCAAAAGAAATGACAAGAGTTACTGAGTATTGCGCGTCGGAACCGCCCCCGCAGGACCTCGGCCCCCGCCTCCCTTTGCAGCAGCGCACAATTGTTCAACTGCCAAATCGAGCTCCGCCTGCGTCTTTGCCCAGCGTAGCCCAGGCAGATCACCGCACTGATAACTGTTGTCTGGGTTGGTTGCATAGAGCAGATTCTTGAACCACGGGCGTCCAGGGAGCCCCTCCGCGCAGAGAAACTGACGGTCTACCGCAGAACTTGGCTGACACCCCTCGAAGCAGGCGGCAACCTGCGCCGCCGCGGCCGCACGCGCGCCGGCAAGGGGATCTCGGGCAGCCGAGGCAGATGCAGCATCGGTCCCCGTTTCATTCCCCGCCCGCTGCAACTTCCCGCAATCTTCAAGCACCACGCGTACGACATCGGACGCCGACTCCCAAGCCGAACCAGAAGATGACAGCAGCGCCACCACGGAGACCGTCGCCTTGCTCACGAGCACCGCACTTGCGTAGTCCTCACCAACGGACTTCCGATACCACGCCGTGGTGTCATAGTTCGAGTGATACGCCGTACCGGGCGCCCCACCCGCGCCAATCGAAGCACAGGGAACACCCGCGTGGAACAGGAACCCCACGTGGTCGCTGCCGCCTCCAGGCGCACCGATCTTCGCGGCATCGATCCCGCTCGCCGCTGCAACGGCAGCGCGAATCGATGGCGACGCGGATACTCCGAGATTCATCCCCATCGATGCCATATCGAGATTGATGTAGGCGCGAGCAGTCGCGAGCTGCGACATGTTCGCTTCCACCCACTCCGTCGAACCGATGATCCCGAACTCTTCGGCACCCCACGCGCAGAACAGCAGATCGCACGCAGGTCGCTGCCCCGAAGCCGCAGCACTTGCGAACGCACGCGCACACTCCATCAACACGATTGTTCCAGCGAGCGGGTCAGCTGCACCAAAGCCCCACGCATCGTGATGGCATCCGATGATCAGCGTTGTGCCGTCGCCCGACGAACCACGAAGCCGCGCGATCACATTCGCCGTGCGCTTGATCTCACGCCGCTGCTCCACCTGCATGCGCACGCGGCACGCGCTGCCACCCGTCAGCCGGTACTCCATCTGCATCCCGCCCCGCCACGACTCATCACGGATGGGCTCACCTGTCATGCGCGACATGATCTGCCCAGCAGCCGCGTACCCGATCGGCTGCACCGGAAGCTTTGGGAACGCAACCTCCGCTTCGGACAGTCGCTTCGCGTCCTTCGTCGCCGTCCAACCGGGCGTGAGCGGATCACCCGGATAGCCAAGCAACAGCATCGAACCTCGCTGAATGCACGACTCGTTTGCCCACGGACCCGCCGGGTAGATCTCACCCTTGGTGAAACCACTGTCGGCAGGATCGATGTACACCAGCAAGCCAGCCGCGCCCGCCTCGCGCGCGAAGCGTTCCTTGAAGCCGCGGAAGTTCCCGCCGTACCGCGCAAGAACGATGCGACCGGTCAAGTCGATCCCCCACTCCTTCAGCTTCGCGAAGTCCTCCGCTCTTCCATAGTTCGCATACACCACTTCACCTTCGACTTCGCCCGATCCACCGTACGCACACCAGCCCCAGTTCAAGTCGGGGTGCGCAGCTGCGGGATCCTCCGCAAGATTGCGCTCGATCACGGGCAAGACGCCGCGACGAGCACTTGCAGGCGGCGCGGCGGCGCCATCCGCGCCCACGATCTCCACTCGCGCGGAAACGGGCACGGCAAGCAGCGGCCAGAACTCGAAGACCTCCGTCTCAAGCCCCATCCCGCGAAACGCCAACTCGATGCGGCGAATCTCACGCGCGTCGCCAGCCGTTCCAGCCACATGCGGCTCCGATGCAAGCAGATCATGGAACTGCCGAAGACTCTTGGCATCCACATGCGAAAGTGCAGCATCACGGACCGCCGCCACATCGGGCGAATCGGAACGCACGGGAATGGACGCACTCGGATCATCCGCAGCGGCCAGTGCCGCAAGCGAGATCACCATCGTCACGACCACGCGCATCATCACTGCTTGGCAGCCGCACCAAGGACTTCGGGCCACGGGTTGCCCACATGACATGAGCGCCCTGTCTTGTCCACATAGTCCTGGTGATACTCCTCCGCAGGGAAGAAAGTCTTTGCCGCCTCCACCTGCGTCGCGATGGGCTTTCGGAAGGCGCTCTTGGCAGTCAGTTCCGCCACATAGGCGCGCGCTTCCTCCAACTGCTGCGGCGTCGCGCAGAAGACGCCGCTGCGGTACTGCGTCCCCGCATCGGGTCCCTGCCGATTCACCTGCGTCGGATCATGCATCTTGAAGAACCCCTGCAGAAGCTGGCGGTAGGTGATCACGGTCGGATCGAACACCACTCGCACCGCCTCTGCGTGCCCTGTATCGCCATCACACACCTCGCGGTAGGTCGGCTTGTCCGTCTGCCCTTGCATATACCCGCTCTCTGCGGAAATCACGCCGGGCGCCTGCTGGAAGATGTGCTCGATCCCCCAGAAGCAACCACCTGCGAAGTATGCGGTCTCGGTCTTGATCGGCTTGCTCTCGCTCGGCATCTCGCTTCCCTTCTCGACGAACTTCAGTGCGGCACTGTTCAAACAATACCGCAGTCCTGTCGGCTTGGGCCCATCCTCGAACACATGACCAAGATGCGCACCGCAGCGCGCACAGTTGATCTCCACACGCTTCATCCCATGGGAATCGTCCTCGCGCTCCGCCACATGCGCACGGTCCACGGGCGCGAAGAAACTTGGCCAGCCCGTCCCCGAGTTGAACTTGCTGTTGCTCGCAAACAGCGGCAACCCGCACACCACGCAGCAGTAGGTGCCATCCTTCTTGTTGTCCACTAAGTTGCCGCAGAACGCCCGCTCCGTCCCCGATTGCTGCGTCACTCGAAACGCCTCGGGATCCAACGCGCTCGCCAACTCCTTCACACGCTCCTTGGACAGCGGCGTGATGTCATAACCCGACCGCGAGTACACGCGACCCGCAGGCACCACATTCGAAGTCTTCACTGGTTCACTCTCCTTCGGCTGCACCACCACCACACTTTGCGACTCATCGCACGCCGACGCAAACGCGGCGATCTGCACGGCACAGAGAAACGCCGCGACACGGATCAGACTTGGCTTGTTCTTGTGTTCCATCTGTCCTCGCACAACACCACACGCACTCTTTCACCGATAAGCGTAGGTCCAAGTGCACTTCAAGTGGATTCCGCCTAAACACGCAGTACACTTCCACCGTCTTTGACAATCGGGGCCGAATTGGCTTCGACCGGCCAGCCATGGCCTGTCGTGGCGCGTCGTGGAAGCATCTAGGCCACGTAAAAATGATGCACAACACGTCTGCCAATACGCAGTACGCACTCGCGGCCTAATTGGTCCGCGCGGTCACCCCGTCTGACGCCCGATGAGGCGGGGGACCGACACACATCGGGCTGGTTGCCAAGGGCCGGCATGCCCTGCGGGAACGAGACTTTTGCATGCCATGGTTCTCTGCACGCCGCCGCCTTGCGGAGCGAGAGCCGAGATTGAATGGGCGGATACACGCGTAGAAGCGGCTTGACATCTGGATCGGCACAGGGGTTCGACTCCCCTCGGCTCCACTCA
>Ga0194118_10000915_pt1 | contig 45680 bp, 38 predicted proteins | sample TA2MahsurfametaG_2_FD_148662 | JGI IMG/M metagenome (GOLD analysis project Ga0194118, IMG submission 148662) | Freshwater microbial communities from Lake Tanganyika, Tanzania - TA2015013 Mahale N5 surface | ecosystem: Environmental > Aquatic > Freshwater > Lake | place: Tanzania: Lake...
GCAAATTTGAAAAAGCACATGGGTTGCAGAGAAGAGTTGAAGGACCAGATGTAAAGGGAAGAAGAGTTCTCGCAGTCGAGGACACATCAACAACTGGTGGATCAGTGCTCGCAGCAGTTGAGGCCCTGAAAGAAGCAGGAGCAATAGTTGTTGGAGTCGCTGTAATCGTCGAGAGAGGCGCAAAAGAAAGAGTTGAGGGCGAAGGTCTCAAATACCTATCGGTCTACTCTTTAGCTGATTTAGGCCTGGACTAGGCCAGCAAGCCTCGCAAATATTCTGCAAATAGGGATGACTTGTACTCATCTGCTCTAATTAACAAATCTTCATCGGATAACCAGCCGTTTCGCCAAGCAACCTCTTCTAGACAGGAAACCTTCATACCCTGTCTCTCTTCAATGATCTGTATGAAATTTGATGCGGCATTCATAGATTCGAATGTTCCTGTATCTAACCAAGCTGTACCACGCTCAAGGACACTAACGTTCAATGAATTTCTCTCTAGATAGGCCTGATTAATCGAAGTTATTTCTAATTCTCCCCGCGCACTTGGCTTAACTTGCTTCGCAATGTCTACTACCTTTTCATCATAGAAGTACAAGCCAGGTACAGCATAAGAAGATTTAGGGTTAGCAGGTTTCTCTTCGAGGGAGATCGCTTTTCCTGAATCATCAAACTCAACCACTCCGTAATGCTCAGGATCCTTAACTTTGTAAGCAAATATCTGTGCACCATTGACGCTTTGCAATTTAGCTAGTTGTGTTCCAAGTCCTTCTCCATGAAAGATATTGTCGCCTAGAACCAAAGCGGACTTATTTCCCTTGATGAAGCCTTCACCAATCAAAAATGCTTGCGCCAATCCTTCGGGCTTCTCTTGAACGGCATATTCAAATTGAACGGCAAATCGAGAACCGTCTCCCAAGAGTCTCTTGAATGATTCTTGATCTTGAGGGGTAGTGATAACAAGAATCTCTCGTATACCGGCCAACATCAAGGTCGAAATTGGATAATGGACTAAGGGTTTGTCATAAATAGGGAGGAGCTGTTTAGAGACTCCCCATGTAATGGGCCACAAGCGAGATCCTGTACCGCCCGCAAGCACAATTCCCTTCATTCCACCAAGGTTACTTCACGGGTAGGTTAGGTCAATAAGCAAAGACGACACCAGGGGAAATTAATGCGTATTTTGGTCACTGGTGGAGCAGGTTTCATCGGCTCCAACTATGTCCGGCGATTGATCGACGGATCACTCGAGGGCGCTTCACATGTCACAGTTCTGGACAAATTGACCTATGCGGGAACCCTTACAAACCTTAATTCAGTACCGAGAGATTCATATCGATTTGTTCAAGGTGATATCTGTGACCAAGGATTAATTTCGGAGCTTGTTAGAAAGCACGATGCAATAATTAATTTTGCCGCCGAGTCACACGTTGATCGCTCCATAACAAACCCAGGAGCGTTCGTTGAGACAAACATCCGTGGGACCCAGGTAATTCTGGATGAAGTAAAACAAAGTGAAGGAAAAAGATTCGTGCAAATCTCAACTGATGAGGTTTATGGCACCATAAAGGAAGGCTCTTGGATTGAGGACTACCCACTCCTTCCGAATTCTCCATATTCCGCATCTAAAGCTTCGGCAGATCTCTTGACGCGTTCTTACTACAAGACTTTTGGGTTGAATGTCAGCATTACTCGTTGCAGTAATAATTATGGGCCTCACCAGTTTCCCGAAAAGGTCATTCCCCTGTTCGTAACTAACTTGATTGATAGTAAGAAAGTGCCCCTTTATGGCGATGGTTTAAACGCGAGGGATTGGCTTCATGTTGATGATCACTGCCGAGGGATACATGCCGTAGTTAAGAAAGGTAGAGCTGGAGAGATTTACAACATCGGCGGCGGTCAAGAGCTCAGCAATAAAGAGCTCACCCATACCATTCTCTGTGAGTTTGGTAAGGGTGAAGAGAGCATCGAATATGTACCTGATCGACCAGGACATGATTTTAGGTATTCGGTAAATATAGAGAAGATTTCTGGGGAACTTGGCTATGCCCCAAGAGTTAATTTTGAAGAGGGAATAAGGAAAACCATTGATTGGTATAGAAATAATGAGTCATGGTGGCGGCCATTGAAGGCAATATGAGTTGGTTGATTACTGGCGCCTCAGGCCAACTAGGTAAGTCTTTGATAGAACATCTTGAAGAAAGGGGCGCCTTCTACACTGGTTTAACTAAGGGAGATTTAGATATTTCATCTCCGGTTACAAAAGAGAAGATAATTAATCTAAACCCCTCCGTCATTGTGAACTGCGCGGCCTACACATTAGTTGACCAGGCTGAGTCCGAAAGAGCTCTTGCAGCTAAAGTAAATGTAAGTGGAGCAAAGCATGTAGCTCTCGCGGCAAAAGAGCTAGGCGTGCCCCTAATCCACATCTCAACAGATTATGTTTTCTCAGGACAAAGAAATACACCCTGGAAGACAACCGATAAGACCGAACCCGTTTCACAATATGGAAGAACTAAACTAGAGGGTGAAAAGTGCATTCAAGATATTTACCCAGAACACTCCTTAATACTAAGAACAGCTTGGCTTTATGGGCCATTCGGTAAGAATTTTGCAAAGACGATACTTAAAAAAGCGCTCTCGACTAAAGATGAACTTCGAGTGGTAGATGACCAGATAGGCCAACCTACCTCAACGCTTGATCTAGCCAGGCAGACTTATGAGGCTGTCACGAACGGAATACCAGCCGGTGTCTACCATGCCACTAATTCAGGTGAAGCTACATGGTACGAATTTGCTCAGGAAATCCTTTCTCTTTCAGGAGAACCGACTTCTCGAATCAGGCCCATTCAAAGTTCTGAGTACCAAACCCCCGCCAAGCGACCAAGTTATTCGGTGTTGGATCATGCTGAGTGGCAAAATACAACGGTTCCCGCAATGGATAATTGGAAACTTGCGCTAGAAAGAGCCTTTCCCTTGATTATGAGGGAGACGAAGAAGGAGTTGAATCTTGACTGAGATAACCCCGCTAGGAATCGAGGGAGTCTGGCTATATAAATCCAGCGTCTTTGGCGATTCGCGAGGTTACTTTACGGAGTGGTTCAAAAGTGAAATCCTTACAAGTACAACATCAAAGAGTTTAGATGTTTCCCAAGCAAATCTCTCTAAGTCAAAGAAGGGTGTTGTTAGGGGAATTCACTTTAGTATCGCTGTGGAAGGTCAAGCTAAATGGATAACTTGTGTTTCAGGAAGAATCTGGGATGTTGTAGTTGATATTCGTCCACTCTCACCAACTTTCAAGAAGTGGGTTTCTACTGAGCTTGATGCGAACTCAGGAAAGTCGATATTCATTGGAGAAGGTTTAGGACACGCATTTCTTGCCATGGAAGAAGACACGATAATTTCATATCTTCTAAGTTCTCCATATTCACCAAATGAAGAGCTTGTGATAAACCCAAAAGACCCAGATATAGCAATTCAGTGGCCACTGGAGGAACTTTTCTTCTCTCCCAAAGATGAATCTGCCCCCTACCTCGTTGATCTAATTGAGACCCTCAAAGAAAGTCCCCATACGGGCTCGAATTAGGTAATTCGCGGGGTCTTCCGCTTACACTTGCACCTATTGTGCGCAGCGCCGACACAGGTGGCGCTGTCTCTTGTCCTAAACAAGTTAATTGGAGGAGATATGAGAGCCCACCTCGCGGCTAACTCACTCGTAGAAGTGACCGGAAGCAATCTAAATCTGGTCTATATAGTTCTTGGTGTATCGCTGATAGCTCTCGCTATCGCCTTTGCGCTCCGCGCCCAAGTCCTAAGCGCATCTGATGGCACCGCCAAGATGCAAGAGATCGCAGCCGCGGTCCAGGAAGGCGCCGCCGCTTATCTAGCTCGCCAATTCCGAACCCTCTCTTTCTTCGTTGTCATCGTCGTCGTACTTCTCTTTGCACTCCCCGGTGATATCGATGTGAAAATCGGTCGCTCCATCTTCTTCCTCATTGGCGCCGCCTTGTCCGCAATCGTTGGATATCAAGGTATGTGGCTTGCCGTCCGTGCGAATGTTCGCGTCGCTGAAGCTGCCCGCCAAGGCTCCGCTGAGCGCGCTGTCCAGATTGCTTTCCGTACCGGTGGCGTTGTGGGAATGATGACGGTTGGTCTTGGACTTCTTGGCGCATCTATCGTTGTGATTCTTTATCGCTCCGATGCACCAGCTGTTCTTGAAGGCTTTGGATTTGGCGCTGCAATGCTTGCAATGTTCATGCGCGTTGGCGGCGGTATTTTCACAAAGGCTGCTGATGTTGGCGCTGACCTAGTTGGAAAAGTTGAGAAGCATATTCCTGAGGATGATCCTCGTAACGCTGCAACGATTGCCGACAACGTTGGTGACAACGTCGGTGACTGTGCCGGTATGGCCGCTGATCTATTCGAGTCATATGCCGTAACGCTCGTTGCCTCACTAATTCTTGGCAAAGCTGCCTTCGGTGATAGCGGACTTGTTTACCCATTGATAGTTCCTGCAATTGGAATTCTCACTGCAATTCTAGGAATCTTCTTAACCAGACTTCGCTCAAGCGATAAGAGTGCGATGAACGCGATTAATCGTTCATTCTTCTTATCTGCGATTATCTCCGCTGTTCTTGTAGGTCTAGCGACTTACACTTATCTACCTGATAATTTCGCAGCTCTTACTGGTGTTAACCCAGAACTAGCTAGCGCTACCTCGGTAAACCCAAGAGCCCTAGCCTTCGGCGCGGTTCTAATCGGAATCGTTTTAGCGGCTGCAATTCAAGTTCTTACTGGCTTCTTCACTGAAGTTGGAAAGCGCCCAGTAAATGATGTTGCTGGTTCTTCAAAGACTGGCGCTGCAACAGTAATTCTCGCTGGTGTTTCAGTTGGCTTTGAATCTGCTGTCTTCTCTGCGCTACTAATCGCTGGTGCAGTGTTTGGCGCTTATTTATTGGGTGGCGGAACAATCGTCCTCTCACTCTTCGCAGTCGCTCTAGCTGGTTGCGGTCTTCTAACTACAGTTGGTGTAATCGTTGCGATGGATACCTTTGGCCCAATCTCCGACAACGCTCAAGGCATCGCTGAGATGTCTGGCGATGTTAAGGGTGATGGCGCAAAGATTCTTACCTCACTTGATGCTGTTGGTAACACAACTAAGGCAATCACTAAGGGAATCGCAATCTCGACCGCCGTTCTTGCCGCTACTGCGCTCTTTGGTGCATTTACCGATGCAATCAAGAACACGGTTATTGAATTTGGATCTACCGCTACAAACCTTGGACTTGAGTTCCAGGGCGTTCTAGATGTTGCTGATCCACGAAATCTCGTAGGACTTGTAATCGGAGCTTCGGTCGTATTCCTCTTCTCTGGCCTTGCCATTAACGCGGTATCTCGCGCGGCTGGCGCTGTAGTGATGGAAGTACGTAACCAGTTCCAGCTACACCCAGGAATTATGAAGGGAACCGAGAAGCCTGAGTACGGTCGCGTTGTAGATATCTGCACCCGCGATTCACTCCGCGAGCTCGCCACCCCAGGATTGCTAGCCGTAATGGCTCCTATCGCTGTCGGATTCGGACTTGGCGTTGGCGCACTCGGCGCTTATCTCGCTGGCTCGATTGGAACTGGAACTCTTATGGCGGTCTTCCTAGCAAACTCTGGTGGAGCATGGGATAACGCAAAGAAGATGGTTGAAGATGGACATCATGGTGGTAAAGGCAGCGAAGCACATGCTGCAACCGTTATTGGTGACACAGTTGGCGATCCATTCAAGGACACTGCTGGCCCAGCGATTAACCCTCTCATCAAGGTAATGAACTTGGTTGGCCTTCTTGTAACCCCAGCCGTCGTTAAGTTCTCACTCGAGGGTAAGGACACCTTGAATACGACGATCGCACTTGTTGCAACAGCAATCATCGTTGCCGCATTAGTGCGTGGTCGCCGTAAGTCCACAACTATCGGCTAACCAATTTGGCAAAACAGCTAAAGAAGCTAGTGATTGTTGAATCCCCAGCTAAAGCACGGAAGATTGGTGGTTACCTCGGCGATGACTACATCGTCGAGGCCTCCATCGGACATATAAGAGATCTTCCACAGCGCGCCGCCGATATCCCGAAGGAATATAAGAAGTTTCCTTGGTCACGTGAAGGCGTCGATATCGAAAATGAGTTTGCACCGCTCTATGTGATTAACCCGGATAAGAAACAGAAAGTCCAAGAGTTAAAGGACCTACTTAAAGAGTCTGATGAATTAATCCTCGCAACAGATGAAGATCGGGAAGGCGAAGCAATCGCTTGGCACTTAATGGAGATCTTGAGGCCAAAAGTTCCAGTCAAACGAATGGTCTTCAATGAGATAACCAAAGATGCGATTATTAAAGCGGTCAACGAAACTCGTGATATCGATCAACGCCTTGTTGATGCTCAAGAAACGAGGCGCGTACTAGATCGACTCTTTGGTTATCGACTATCACCAGTTTTGTGGAAAAAAGTAATGCCTCGCATTTCAGCAGGGCGCGTCCAATCAGTCGCCACACGCCTCATCGTTGAACGTGAGCGCGAACGAATGGCCTTTGTAACCTCTACTTGGTGGGATTTAACAGCGCTAACCGATCAAAATTTCACCGCACGGCTAATCACCGTTGACGGCAAACGACTGGCAACAACCAACGACTTTGATAGCAATGGTGCGCTAAAGGAGAAGAGCGCTAGCCAGATTCTCCTTCTCGATGAAACACAAGCAAGCAATATCGCCTCTTCATTAACTGGCTCAAAATTAACTGTTAAATCAATCGAAGAGTCACCTAGAACTGAACGTCCAAAGCCACCATTCACTACATCAACAATGCAGCAAGATGCGGGAAGTCGGCTTGGTTGGGGAGCCCAACTCACAATGCGAATCGCCCAGAGTCTCTATGAAGGTGGCTACATCACCTACATGAGAACGGATTCTGTAAATCTCTCCGAAACAGCGATCAAGGCAGCTCGAAGCACTGCGAAATCACTTTACGGTTCTGATCACATCCCAGAGTCGCCACGCTTCTATGAAGGTAAGACTAAGAATGCGCAAGAAGCGCACGAAGCGATTCGCCCTGCAGGAGATACATTTAAAACCCCAGGCGAGCTAGCTCCAGAGTTAACAAGAGACCAATTATCGCTTTACGATCTTATTTGGAAGCGGACTGTTGCTTCACAGATGGCTGATGCTAAGAAGATGCAAGCTCGAGTTGATCTTGATGTGCAGTCTACAGACGGTCGGCATTTGGTATTTAGAGCTAACGGTTCTGTGGTCGTTTTCCCAGGATTCCTTGCGGCTTACGAAGATGTGACTGATGAGAAAAATGAAGAAGAATCAGATAAGCGCCTTCCAGCTATGCTAGAAGGTCAACAGATAAACGTAACTGAATATAAGTTTGAATCACACGAAACTAAACCTCCCGCACGCTACACCGAACCAACGCTGGTAAAAAAGCTTGAGGAGTTAGGTATTGGACGACCTTCAACATTTGCCTCAATCATCCAAACCATTCAAGATCGTGGCTATGTAGTTAAACGTGGTCGAGCCCTAGTTCCTACATTCCTTGCCTTCTCGGTGACGGGCCTACTAGAACAACACTTCTCAAAACTCGTTGATTATGAGTTCACCGCAAGCATGGAAGAGGACCTAGACAAGATAGCTAACGGAGATGCCGAGAGAGTTCATTGGCTAACCGATTTCTTCTACGGCAAAGAGGGCCAACCTGGCCTACAAGACCTAGCCGCCGATCTTGGCTCTATCGATGCCCAACAGATAAACACCATGAAGATGGGCGAAGATATTGAGATTCGCGTCGGTCGCTACGGTGCATACCTGCAACAAGGCCAAGGCGATGAGCGTAAGTTCGCCAATATTCCAGAAGGAATGGCGCCGGATGAGTTAACTCTTCAAAAGGCAATTGAGCTTCTTGCGGCTCCATCGGGCGAACGCGAGCTCGGAGTTGATCCAATCACCAACCTTCCCATCATCGCTAAGTCAGGTCGCTTTGGCCCATATATAACTGAAGTCCTACCTGAAGAAGAGGGAAAGAAAAAGAAGAAGGAAGTTAAGGCAAAGACCGCCTCACTCTTATCAACAATGACTTTAGATACTGTGACACTTGACGATGCGCTAAAACTTCTATCGCTTCCAAAAGTTCTTGGAGTAGATAGTGAAACCGGCGAAGAGATAACAGTTCAAAACGGAAGATACGGCCCATATCTAAAGCGCGGTGCGGACTCCAGGACACTCACATCTGAAGATCAACTTTTCTCAATCACACTTGATGAGGCATCAGAAATCTACAAACAACCAAAAGTCCGCCGGCGTGGAGTTGCTAAGCTACCACTAAAGGATCTTGGAGTCGATCCGGATACTAAGCGACAGATAATTATCAAGGATGGCCGCTTTGGAATGTATGTAACCGATGGCGAAACAAATGCAACGCTCAGAAGAGGCGATACTGTTGAAGCGATGACTATCGAACGGGCGCAAGAACTTCTAGCTGGTCGAAGAGCTTGGGAACTTGAGAATGGTGGAGCTCCAAAGAAAAAGAGCTCTAGAAAGAAGAAAGCCCCCACACTTACCGAGAAGACAATCAGCGATGCCGGAGCGAAGCGGAAATCCAAGCGCAGCGCCACCGGGAAGGCTAAAAAGAGTAAGGAATAGGCTCCTCCCATGTCCGGGGCTATTCCAAATCCAGCCACTCGCTCCATTCGAGCGAGTGAGCATGTATTACGTATCCCCGCCTTCAGAAGGCTTTGGAATGCGATGTCTTTCTCCTCATTTGGAGATTGGCTTGGGCTACTAGCAACTACCGCTCTCGCTCAACAACTAGCCGGTGGCGATTATGCGACCGCAAACTTTGCTATTGCGGGAGTATTTATTGCTCGACTCCTACCATCTGTAATTCTTGGACCGATCGCGGGAGTTATCGCAGACCGTTTTGATCGCAAGAAAGTTATGGTTATCGGCGATATTCTTCGTGCCGCGCTCTTTATCTCAATTCCATTAGTAGGGAATTATCTCTGGCTCTACATAGCAACAGTTTTAGTTGAATGCGTAACTCTCTTCTGGAGCCCGGCAAAAGAAGCGACTGTTCCTAATTTAGTCCCAAAGAACAAACTTGAGAGCGCTAATCAGATGTCGCTCTTTGCTGCTTATGGAAGTGCTCCAGTGGCAGCCATCGTTTTCTCGATTCTTTCCGTGTCAGCAACTGCAGTCGGCGCAACAATTGGATTAGAGAATTACACAGCAGTTGATCTCGCTCTCTATTTAAACGTTCTAAGTTTTGCTTTTAGCGCAATCGCAATCTCCCAGATACAGATACCACGAGAGCATCTCAAGAAAAATGAGAGCTCACCCTCTCTAGGGTCATCTCTACTTGATGGAGCAAAGTTCATATCGACATCAAAGATTATCCGTGGACTAATAATTGGAATGCTAGGAGCATTTGTCGCAGCTGGAGCAGTAATCGGACTTGCTAGAACTTTTGTTGGCGATTTAAATGCTGGTGATGCCGCTTACGGAATTCTCTTTGGAGCTGTGTTCACAGGCCTCGCAGCTGGAATTGCAATCGGTCCAAAAGTCTTCGCACAATTCTCACGCCGTCGACTCTTTGGCGCAGCCCTAACAACGGCTGGCTTACTTCTAGTAATTCTCTCTTTGCTCCAAAACCTTGTAATCGCCCTCCTGGTAGTCCTATTTATTGGGGCTTTTTCCGGGGTTTCTTGGGTTACCGGCTTCACGATGATAGGTATGGAAGTCAGCGATGAGATGAGAGGTCGAACCTTCGCCTTCATCCAGGCCCTGGTTCGAGTCTCACTTGTAGCGGTTCTTGCGATCTCACCGCTAGTTGCTGCTGCCATAGGCGAGCACACCTTCTCCTTTGGCGAGGCGGTTCTTACATATAACGGTGCGGCATTCACGATGCTGGGTGGTGGAGTAATCGCAGCTCTTGTTGGAATTCTCTCTTACCAACAGATGAAAGATCGCCCCGGAGTTTCTTTCTGGTCTGACATTGCAAATGCTCTACGTGGTGAACTTGGTTCAATAACTAATCCAACACCTAGTGGAATCTTTATTGCCTTTGAGGGTGGAGAGGGTTCAGGAAAATCAACCCAGGCAAAACTACTCAAAGGGTGGTTTGAAGAAGAGGGGCAAGTTGTAACTCTTACCCGTGAACCTGGTGGATCTACCCTTGGTAATGATTTGCGAAAGATTCTCTTAGCAAATGAAACTGGAGATATCTCACCGAGAGCTGAAGCGCTCTTGTATGCAGCAGATCGAGCACATCATGTTTATTCCGTAATTCGACCAGCGCTAGATCGCGGCGAGGTTGTTATCACCGATCGATACTTCGATTCTTCAATTGCCTACCAAGGCGCTGGACGCACGCTTTCGTCAAATGAGGTGGCTCGAATAAGTAGATGGGCAACTGAATCTCTTTACCCAACCCTTACGATAATCCTTGATCAACCTGCTGACATCGGATTGCAACGGAAAGACAATGCTGATCGTCTCGAGAGTGAATCAATCGAGTTTCATAATCGTGTCCGCCAGGAATATCTCCAACTCACAGCGTTAGATCCGGACCGATATCTCGTCCTGGATGCAAGGAAGCCCATAGAGAGTATTCATATTGAGATCGTTACCCTTATCAAAGAGAAGTTGAAGAAGTGAGTCGACCTGTTTTTGCCGAGCTAATTGGCCAAGAAGCAGCAATTTCCGCCTTAGAACGCGCACTTAGCGCCTCTCCTGAAAATAGTGGCCAAGAGATGACCCACGCCTGGTTGTTTACGGGCCCACCGGGTTCAGGGCGATCGAATATCGCGAAGGCATTTGCAGCGGCTCTTATCTGCAAAGAAGGTGGATGTGGAGATTGTTCTGACTGCTCTACTGCGCTTGCTGGTTCCCATCCAGATATCGAACTGGTAGATGTTAAAGGTCTATCGATTAAGGTTGATGAAATCCGAGAGATAGTCATGAGATCTTCATGGGGCGCTTCCATCTCAAAGTGGCGAGTTGTGGTGATAGAAGATTGTGATCGAATGACAGAAGCAGCAGCCAACGCTCTCTTAAAAGCGCTTGAAGAACCTGGCGCATCCACCATCTGGCTGCTCTGTGCACCGACGCTCCATGACGTTCTACCAACTATTAGATCAAGATGTCGTCACATCAACCTTAAGACTCCAACAAAGAGTGAGATTGCTGATTATTTAATAAATACCCTAAAGGCAGACCCTAAAGGAGCGAGGTTGGCAGCTGAAGTATCTCAAGGCCATATTGGAAAAGCGAAGAGATTCTTAAAAGAGGACGAGACTAAGTCCTCAAGAAGTAGAGTCTTTAAATTACTCTTCTCAGTTAAGTCAGAGAGCGATGCTATTAGTGCCGCAAGTGATTTATTGAGCCTCGCCCAAGAGAGAGTCGAACATCGTTTTGCTTCAAGAATCGAAAGCGAATCAGAAGAGCTAAAGTCGTTAATGCAGAGCGGCTCTAGAGGTATGGTCTCTGGTGGCGCAAAGGCCCTAAAAGATTTAGAGAGGGATCAGAAAGCAAGAACCAACCGAGCCCTAAAGGATGAGATTGATGGGTTTCTGCTTGATTACACCACCTTTTTCAGAGACTGCCTGGCTGAAGATGGACCTCTAATAAATTCAGACTTCACCAAAGAGATAAGTGCAATGGCATCAGGCGTAGCCAAGGAACGCCTAAATGAGCTCATATCGAAGCTCAATGAAGTGCGTGAACTACTAATGACGAGCGCCTCGCAGACCCTCCTCCTTGAATCCCTTTTTACCCAGTATGCACGCCTGAATCGTGGTCATTAGCACCCCACTTCTTGGGGCAGAATTCCGCCATGCCATTTCGATTAGACCATCTCTCTTATGCAACTTCTCATGACCAGCTAGTTGATGTTGTCCAAAGATTAGGTTCACGGGTTGGTTCGGCATTTATCGACGGAGGGATTCACCCAAGATTCGGTACTAGAAACTTCACCTTGCCTTTGAAAAACGGACACTATCTTGAAGTTGTCTGTCCTCTAGATCATCCAGCTGCAGAAGAGTCACCATTCGGTAAGGCCGTTTCTAAGAGAGCAGAAACTGGTGGAGGTTGGATGACTTGGGTTGTCGCTACAAATGACATTTCTCCAGTTGAATCCAGATTGGGAAGAGATTCAGTTGAAGGCTCAAGAAAACGCCCAGATGGTTCAGAGCTAAAGTGGAAGCAGATAGGCGTCCTTGGAACAATCGAAGATTCACAGCTTCCATTCTTTATTCAATGGCTAACAGACGAGCACCCCTCTTCCGATGGCAAAGCTGTCGCCGAGATAGTAGGAATTGAGATTTCTGGCGATGAAAAAACGATAGAAGGATGGTTGGGGTCAAATCCGAAAGGTGCTTTCAAAGATGTGGAAGTCGTGTATAGGGATTCATCAGACTTTGAAGGCGAGACTGGAATCATTTCGGTAACCATCGCTACACCTAATGGTGAAGTGGTCTTAGACTAAGTTTGAAGTAAGAAACTTCGCCGCCCTAGCTCAGTCGGTAGAGCGTCGCTCTCGTAAAGCGAAGGTCGCGGGTTCAATTCCCGCGGGCGGCTCCATTAAATGGGCGAAAAAATGGATTTTTGTGCATTATGCAAGAACTTCATGGCGTCTGTCTAGGTCTAAAATTATGGCGTGCGTAATTCGAAATCCTCTTCAAGCAAGATGCTATCGCTGCCAATGCTCCCCCTAGGACTTGCTATTTTGTCTATCGCTTCAGGTCTGCTAACGAAATTCGAAAATCCTTATGGGATAATAAGCGATATTTATGGTTTCTGTAATTTGCACTTCTCTGATGGCCTACAGCAATGGCCCTTGTCCGAACGCTCTATAAATGGCCAAGCACGAATGCCAGTTGAGTATCCGTCCTTAACTGCTCTCATAATGTGGGTTTATAGTTTTGCTGTAAAACAACCTACAGACTGTCTCCGATATTACGATCTATTTATTGTAAGCAACAGTATTTTATTATTTTTTTCTGCCTTGATTCTAAATAAAATGATTAAGGGTCGAAAAGCCTATATCTTGTTTTTGTGTCCGGCCTTACTCTATTCGCTTAATAGGCATTGGGACATCTGGATGCTTCCACCCCTTCTACTTTCGATACACTTCTTTGACAAACAGAAATATCGAATCAGCGCCATATACCTATCTATAGCTGTTAGCATAAAATTTTTCCCAGTCTATCTATTAGTACCCATTTTAGTTATCTTATGGAAGAGAAGAGAATGGAAGATCATTTCTGACTACTTTGCCACTCTAATTATTAGTTTCATGGCTATAAATATAGGATTTATTCTTGCAGATTTAGACTCTTGGTTATATTTCTACAAGTTTCATTTAGAAAGAGGGGTGGGCTCGGGGACGATATTTGAGTTCTTTTCCAAGATGGGAGTAATGGTTCCCTTCCCTGAAGAAGCGACCATCGCTTTAACTCTTATTTTATTTTTGGCACTCTTAGTATTTTTTACTCATTTTCAAAAAAATTTATCGCTTTCAAATACTGCATTAATCACAATGGCTGCTTTTCTGACTTTCAATAAGGTTTACTCTCTCCAATACGCAATTTTACTAAGTGCATTGGCGCTCTTAGCACTCTATGATAAGCGACATTCAATGAAGCACCTGCAAGTTAAACTATTCTGGTTATGGCAGTTTTCAGAAGTGTTGTTTGCTTGGTCTTCTATACAAAACTGGGCTCTTGCTCAAGTTGAGTCACTTGGCTACACAATGGATAACTTTCAATTTAGTTCAAATATCCCTAAGTTGTTGCTCCGTTTTGAAGTCACAGATAGCATGTATGCAACTTTTGGATTCTTAAGGTATTTCACATTTCTATCATTTGTTTTACTTCTTTGTTTACAAATCTCTCGAAACACAGAATCGATGAGACGATTAGGCTCTTCAGGCAAAAATTGATTAAGGGTATCGCGTGTTTGAAAAGATTAGAACCAAAATCTCTTGATTCAAAGCCTGTAAAGTCCCCGTCTCCTCGGAAATCAGGAACTCACAAACCGTTGATGTGTTTTGCAACAGCCTAACGACGAGAATCTATGCGCAAAATCAAGGAAAAGAACCGCTTGATTCCAGTTCATTTCTCTAAATATGTATATGTGATGATTTGACTGCCCAAGAGTTCGGGTTAATAGAGAGCACTGTCCTAGCTATCGTTATGCCGATTATTACCAGGGCATCAGAGATGCGTCGGTCCTGACTACAAGCTAAGGCAGTAGCAACTTGGCTGTTAGGGGCTTTGGATGCAGATATGGATGCAACACAAAGGTATAAAAATGAATATAGGCGAACAAATGGCGTTTAGACTGTCAGTGGATTGAGCGATAATGAACGCAGTGAGTCAATGGCGGATAGGAAGTTTGAGAACTCGTAAAGCGAAGGTCGCGGGTTCGATTCCCGCGGGCGGCTCTGTATCTTCCATGGAATTCATCCACCAGCAATTCCTAGTGAGGTTTTGAGAGTTTTTTAAACAATCTCCAACCCTACACAAGGGATACCTCGACAATGCCAAAGTAGATTTGAGGTAGGACTCTCAAGAAATAGTGAGTTACATTTTGGGAGTACTAAAGTAAAGAGGTTTGTGTAAGGATTAGATAGAAACACAGATTCGTTGAAGAAAGGGATTAGGTTGGAGCGACAAGCAGCACAGGTTTTTGAAGAAGTTTCTAGTTTGCCATTCGCTGATTCTTCTCACATAGCGGACTTAGGATCACTTGAGGTAATAGAAGGTTTAAGTTCTTTTTTTGCTGCAGAGGAATCAAAAAGGAAGAAACCTTCGATTCTAGAAGTGGGATCAGGAGTTGGGACTATCACTCGATTGCTATTAAAGATTTATAGATCAAACATTATTGCCTACGAGATTGACAGCTTTTGTCTAGATGAACTAGCGAAACTCCGGAATCAACTACCAAAGCAAAACAGAGACAGACTGCACATTAGATCAGAACTTCAGTTTCTTCAAGAAGTAACTGAGGAGGTTGAAAATCAAGGTTTCTTTGCAATTTTTATTGACGGTCCAATTAGTAAGAAAAACCTCTCTTTAGCGATTAGCAACTCTAAAAACTTAAAATTTGTTTTTATCCAAGGATGGAGACTAATACAAAGATTTCAAATTTCAACCTTGCTCTTTCGTGGTAATTTTCAGCAACAGTATATAGAGTTTAGGCACAATGGAAGAGTGACTTGCGCAGTATTCTTTGTGGACGCGACTAATGGGATGAAACTCCGCTTCTTTAGATCCCTGGTTGGATTCGTCGCAACTAGCATCACTCTCGTCCCAAAACTGATGAGAAATCTCTATCAAAGCCGTGGAAAAACATTCCGTACCGGTAAGTTTTCAGAGGGCAATGTCAAGTTCAAACTTAGACTTTGAGTTTTGAAAAGCAACTCAAACCATTTTCGATTAATTAGCTTTTTAGTTTTCCTTTTGCGAAATTCAAAATCTTTTTTTATGGAATTATTCATAACCGGGACGAGACCTCAGAAGACAAATATTTTCAGAAGCTCTGGTATCAATTACATAGCAGGAACCATCTGATCTAGTTAAGGTTATAGGTTCACTTGTTCCCTGGTAAGCGAATCAAAGAGGAGTTCACGCAATTGTATGTTGTGAAGTTTTGTAAAAACGATATTCACATTTGATATTTTAAACCAGTACAGGTGTATCTCTTATATCCTCTATCGAAGAAAAGTCCAATACATTTAGTCGCACTCAATCACGAGAGAGTTAAGGTGCGTGGTCGATTATGCGGCCGAAACCGCTCTAGATAGCGCTATCCAGACTAACGATAGAAATACCATCGCATTTAATTATGAACCCATGAGTATTGGAAGTCCTAACTCCGAAATTTCAATTTGTGGATGTTCGAAAATCTTCAGATTCAACAGGCGAGAAAAGGTGGACGAAGATTTCTCAACATTTATTCCTCTCAATATTAGGGATTGAGAGTAGCAATTCTCTATTGAAAAGTCTACCATCAGGCCGCTACCCCAAATTGCAATAATCTCATCTGTCAACAAGACTACTTTTGGAATTTTAGCGATAATTGAATCTGTGATTGGGATAGAAAATATGTTAAGCAGCACAGCGACACTGAGTTTTCAGTTTCATATTCCTAAAACTCAAGACAATTAGTCGTACGAGAAAAGATACAGGTATTACCGGCTCAAGGTTACTAACACAGCCAGGTAACTTGGAATTTAGTACTTAATCAAAAACGTCATTTTTTTGGTATAAGCGGCTGATGCTGAAAAATCAACTTTCTTATCGGATTAATCACCATTCAAAGAAAATTATAAATGATGCTGCAGTTAAGTTCTAATTATGCGTAGAATGCAACTATAGCGCCATCTTTGTCTGTAGATATACGTCAATACTTCGTTCGGCAAATAACTATTCATTATGAGGAAAATCTGAGAATGACAAGAAAGATCGTAGGTCTTGATATAGAATTATTTGGAAACATTCGGAGGAAATCGTGCCAAATCACTTTATCGGATTTCTTAGATGGCTGCTTCTAAAGCGCGACTCATTTGAATCGGTCATTTTCTTATACAAAAGTAGAGTAAATCCAGACAGCCCCCGATTTATACCATTATTTTGGGAATCTAAGAATACGCGAGTCGTCTTATTTCACGGTCTAAAGTTACCAAAAACAGATTGGTTAATGTTAAAGGTATTTGTTATTTGTGAACGCTTAGCTATCCATAAAATAGAACAATATGAGTGGTATCACGTGATTGGAACATCAAGCAATGCAAAAATCAATCAGGCTTTACACATAGACGACCCCACTTATTCCAAGATTGAAACACAAAATATAGCGGGCTGGAATGACAGAATGAGGAAGGATAAACTAGATAATATCTTGATAGTTACAAACCAACACAGCAGGAATTACTTTAGCAAGAATTTTCCAGATCTAGAGATTGAAATTGTAGAACAAGGCTTTACTCAGGCTACGCGACATAAGGTAAAGAAAAACATTAATTTTTCTTGTGTATATTCATCACCCTTTATTGATTATGGTAGCGATCGCCACTCAAATCATGTTGCTTGGGGTTCACAAGTCTTGATAGAGGAAATTATTCCTGAACTATTGAAGCTTGACCCTAAAATTGAAGTTCACCTCATAGGCAAATTGGGTAGAGATGCCATGAAGGAAATTTCGCGATTTTCAAACGTTATTTGTCACGGATATGTAGATAGATATGAGAATGCGAGAATTTTGCAAACTTGCCACATATCCATCCATCCGCGAATTCATGACAATTTTAGGGCCGTTCAGAAAATCGGTGAATATATTGGAGCAGGGAATCCAATAGTTGCATTTCGGCTCGTAGACACATCAATAGTTAACGAATTGAGCCTGGGTATAATTGTGGAAAATTCGCGTGATTTCGTGCACGCGATTCTATCTTTAAGAAATAGTGAAGAGTATTCCTACTATGCACAAAACTTAATTAGAGCCAAGAGTGAATTTACGTGGGCAAAATTGGCATCTAAGCTTGATTTGATAATATCTATGCAAGGTTCGAGAAATTGAGATAAAACGTTAGTCTTTAGCAGTTATGCGCTTTACTGCGAGAACAAGCGTCTCTGCGGCATTTATACCAGTATTTCCCAAAAAGAACTCAGCTTCCTCGCGAGAATTTTGAGGCACTGACACTCCCTTCAATATTGTCTCTAATTGATTCTTGCTATTTGCAATACAAAGTTTAGTGTGCGAGATAAGTTCACGAGTATGGTCAATGGAATCGAAATATCTCAGGGCTGAATTCCAGTATGGCTGTTTGACAATTTCAAATCTGATTAAGACTGCTGGTGTTGCGGTGAAAAGACAATCAAGAATCACAGATGTGCCTCCGCAAATAACAAAATGTTGTGATCTGAGAAATTTATAGTACTCCTCAAGAGTAGAGTTCAGATAGCTGAATTTCTTTATCTTGATGTTCGATTTCTTATTCTGTATATCAAAAGAGAATTTGGGGTGCTGCAAAATGGTTAACTCAGACGACTCAGGCATTCCACCCCAAAAATTAACTAGCCATTCAATGAAATTCTTGTCATCTGGGTTCGTAGTTAGTCCCATACTTGCGTAGGTGACAAACCTCTTCGCAGCTTTAATTTGTTTTTTCCGACTACCGTCAAGCATTTCTTCAGCGGCATAGGCAGGCACACGCCATTGAGAAATCAGGGAGCCATCAAGAAGTTGTAACTCTGTGAACTTTTCATCTATAAATGGGCTATGACTCAGAAATTTGTTAGGAATGAATCTCAAGCATCCATGGGAAGTTAAATTATCCCAACTCCTGATAGTGCCAACAGTAGCCACTCTCTCAAACCTACTAAAGTAGTGGGCAACTCTTACATCCTCGTAATTGTTTGTTAGAGATGTTATGAAAATAGCATCTAATTGTGTAGGCACTCCTTGGAATCTAGATTTCAAACATCGCCGCGAGAAAGACCTGTGGTACAGATATCTGGCGGTGGCGCGCAGAATTAGAGAATTACTAAGTCGCCTGAGAACAATTCGCCCAACGAGACGTTTGAATCTAGGTTGGCGATTCAACTTGACGCGCGTAGTTCCACTTGGAAGAGACCAGTGAAGGAAAAATCCGCAAAGTCGTGCCAAGCCATTATCAGGTATTGCTTCAAAAACTATGATTTGAGTCTCTTCAAAACCATTCTGACTTAAAAATCCCTTTATGAATTCTACTAACTGCCAATTCGTGAAGATGGTGATGTTGAAGGTATTGGTGAGTTCTGCAAAGAACTTTCCGTTATCTCCCGTTAGATAATATCTAACTAATTGATCTTCAAATAGCGTGACCCCAAGTTTTAACTTCAATTATAGACCTCCGTGGGATTGCTTATTCGTAGCTAGAAAAGGTGTCCAGCTCTCAAAACAATCAGCAAAAAGCAAATTAGACATATAGGTCGAGTAATTTAAGTGAGATGCAAATAACTTGCGATTATGAGACTGAATTTCTTTGTAGGTTAAGTCATTTAGAGATTCCCAGAAATCCTCTATCTTTTCTGCCAAATTTGAAGATAGCGTCCTAATGTTTAAGAAGAAAGGTTTCCGGTCACTATCAATAACTCTAGGCAAAAATACATTGGTCTGCGGCACGATTGGAATTCGTCCACAACTTAGGGCTTCAAAAAAACGCTGTGAACCATTTGCATCACCACGCGGAGAAAAAACAAAATCAGAATTGTTGGTCGCATGAATAAATTCTTCTCTATGAATCTCCAAAGACGGAATAATAGATTTGGCTCCACCATAATAAGTTCTCCTCTTAATAAAGGCATTTGGCACCCTCGAAAGACGTTGTAATCCTACTTTTCTTATAAGAGCCCCATTGGATTTCAATGGGTGAAGTGGACTCAGAACAAAACTCTTTAATACTCGCTTAGGACTTACTCGAGGAGCAAAACCGACGAACGAGACTGATGGAATACCATATGCTCGAAAGGGCAAGAATTCTAGTGATTGGATATTGTATGGAATAACAATGTTTTGAGTAATAGGAAAGTCAATTGGAATTGTATGTTGAAGAGAAAAAGAGTTGCCAATGTTATGTCTAGTAGGAGTGTCAGATCCATTCATATAAACAACGGGTTTCTCCATGCTGACTTTTGTCACATATTCCAGATATTTTTGAGTCCAATGTTTACTATCGTGTGGAACAAAAAAACCAGTGGCTTTTGACTGGGACTTTGACTGGAAAAGTCTAAAGTTAGGTAGTGGACCCTGAAAGATCTGTGTTTTACCAGACAAAAGATCAAGAAGTGGTTGACGATTATCTACATCTAAAAGAAATAACTTCATTCTAAAGTTTGATAATTAACAGGCATAGGATTTTAGTCATGTTGTAACTATAGTAGAGTCTAGTTATGGAATTGATTAATTTGGGGCAGACATGAAAGTTCTTCACGTTATAACCACCATGGATCGAGGTGGGGCGGAGACTCAGTTGATTCAGATGGTGAAATTTCAAAGTGGCATGGGTTTCGAAGTTGAGATTCGATATCTGAAAGGGAATGGTGCTCTCGCCAACGCTACACCAGACGTAAAAATTAGTAGGGTCTCCGGCAGACTTTTCTTTATACAAGTTTTCGTTCTTTTTTTGCTGATTAGGCGCTGTAAACCGGACATTATTAATGCCCATCTCCCACGAAGTGAAGTCGCTTCAGCGATTGTAACTCGTTTGTCTCATGGCAGTCTAGTAGTAACAAAACACAATTCAGAGAGGTTCTGGCCGAATGGGTTTTCATTAGTTTCAAAATTATTATCTAGCTATGTTGAGAAATCGGCCTGTGCAACGATATGCATTACTCGAGCAGTGCTGGACCACCTGGTAAGCGTTGGTGAATCTAATAATTTGAATTACTTTGTAGTTCATTACGGGATTCAGTGCAAGAATTTCGAGATTTCTTTGAAGGATAGTTTTAGGAGTTCCTATGACGAACTGGACATAATTTGTTTGGCTCGCCTTGAGCCACAAAAGAATTTGGTTGCTTTAATTGATTTAATTCCAAGAGTTCGAGACCTACACCCCAAGATAAGAATTTTCGGAGCAGGAAGTCAAGAATCGGAATTATCTACACAAATCAACAAAAAGGGATTAAGCCAAGAAATTGTCTTGTGCGGATTAACAAATGATGCACGCAGTGAAATGAGAAAATCAAAGTTGCTCTTGTTGCCAAGTATTTATGAGGGTTTCGGTCTTGTGCTTTTGGAGGCACTTGACGAGGGGTGCATAGTGGTGGCAACTCGCATCCCGGCAATAATGGAAGTTCTAGGTGAAGACTACCCATTTCTGTTTGATCCACAATCAAGATCTGAAATGGAATTACGCGTAAGACAGGCATTATTGGCAGAGAGCGATTGGTATATCGGTTATCGAGAGAGGACCCTACATAGATTCACTTTACAAGAGCAATTTAATAGAACAGAGGAGATTTACAGAAGATGTATTCGACTCCAGGTAGGCGGATATGAGAGTTAATCCTGTAGCACCGGAGGACCACAAGAAATACAAGATTGTGTTTTTTACAATAGCGATTGACTCGCGAGACCCAGTCTTAGCTCAAAATGTAGATTGGGTAATAGGTTTAGCACAATCATTCAGAGAGGTAAATGTCTTCGCTTTTCACGTGGGAGATTACCCTAGTTTCCCAGGTAATGTGAAAATTTTTCATTTTGGCGGAAAGAGTATTCAAGAGAAAATCCGTGGAATGTTGAATGCAATTCGACTTGTTAGTTGGTCAATTGGGAAAGGTAAAGGGGCGGTCTTATACCATATGACCACTTGGCCAATTTTATTTTTTGGTCCCTTGTTCAAGTTAAGGGCTTGGAAGCAAGGTGTGTGGTATTCGCATAATTACGCTGATTGGCCCTTAAGAATAACAGGTTGCTTTATTGACAAGTATTTTTCTCCAACAATTGAAACATTCCCTTTGGAAGTGAATTCTAAACTCATTGCGACAGGTCACTCCTTGGATTTTTCTAGTGTATCAAACCCCAATCTGACCCAAATGGATCGAAAATTAGATTCGATATTTTGCATAGGCCGAATTGCGCCCGTCAAGAGAATTGAGATCCTACTTCAGGAATTGGCAGTGGTACGTGATACAAATCGAAACGAGATAACAGTCACTTTGTTGGGTCCTACGCAAGACCAGAGATATTTAGAGTTTTTACAACGCCAAGCCACAAGTTTAGGAATAGTACTCGCAGTCATGGGTCCGATGGGCAGATCAACATTGCTGCAATTTTTGAAACAGGTAAAGTTCATTTTCAATGGGACTCCACGCTCAGTTGATAAGTCGGCTCTCGAGGCGTGCGCTTCTGGGGCTATTTTGATATCAAATAACGAGGCACTACAGCATTTAACAGGGATGGATTGGTTCTGGCAAAGGTCGAATTCCGGAAAAATCCCTGAAATTCATGAGCAGATTAATAATCTATTAAGATTGAGCAATGACGAACTTAATGAGATCGCCAGTCACATTCAAATTACGACTCGCGTAGAGAATGACTTGGTAAATACTCTGAGGGTTATTAAGACTCAACTCACATGAAGACTTATGAAATTATCTTACAATCCATAAATAAACTTTCCAGGCGTGAAAAATTTAAATTCTTTGCGGCCTTCATGTTCCAGACATTTCTCTCCGGATTAGAGCTCTTTGGAGTTCTTCTATTTTCGATTCTGGCAAATTTAATTTTAACTCAAAACCTTTATATCCCAAATGACATAATTCAACGCATTCTCGTAGGTACTTTGCTTATCGACGAACAATCAGTAGCGAGTCAAATTGCCTTATTAGGCTTACTAGTCATTTTGATATTTTTTTCTAGAACTATCTTTACAGCAATCTATTTGCGTAGATTGAGCTTTTTCTTAGTTCGCAAAACTGTTGATGTGCAAGGAATGATACTCCGAAATCTTTTAGAAAACACGCCCACAAAATTTGAGAAGTTCAACAAACAAGAACTACAACTGATATTAACAAGAGGCGTTGCAACGCTATTTAATAGAAATCTCGGAGGGCTTGCAACCATTTCGTCTGATCTGGTTCTTGTATTTGCGGTAGTTCTTGGCCTCTTTGTGTTTGACGCAACTCTAATGTGTTTCACTCTAGTTATTTTTACAATTGCCGCTTTCACGATCTCGAAAGTAACAAGACACTACATCATAAAAAACGCTTCGGAAGAAAAAAGTGGCGAAGTTGCGTCGAAAACGAAAATATATGAAATTTTAGATAACTTTAAAGACTTCTATTTCAATTCAAATCATACGACAACAGTAATCGAGACTAAGTTACCGCTTTTGAAACAAGGGTTGTCGGCCACAAGACTTGCCTTTGTGCCAGTTTTCAATAGATACCTCTCGGAGGCCTTACTTCTCCTTATGATCTTTGTTATGTCAGCAATAGTCTTCTATAGATTTGAAACCCGTGTTGCATTGAGCGTTTTGGCTACCTTCGTCCTTGGATTAAGCAGACTGATTCCTGCTCTTTTTCGAATTCAGCAACAGTTTCAGCAGATTAGAATCTCTATGCCTTTCGGTAGGAGTGCAGCCGAGCTTATCCAATCTATGGGCGATTTCGCATTGAGCACATCAAAGGCACCCAGGGAGGGATTTGATTCACTCGAAGATAAGGTTCTAAAACTAGAAAGTGTTTCTTTTCGTTTCGAATTATCCGAGGAAGTTATCAGCAGCATTTCGACCGAATTCCGAACTAATCAGACGACGGTGATAGTGGGAACATCAGGAGCAGGAAAGACCACTTTGGTTGATTTGATTTCAGGGTTCAGAGATCCATCACAGGGGAGAATCCTGTGGAAGAATTTGGAATTGAAGCGAGCAGTTCGTGCGGGACAATTAAGAATAGGTTATGTAGCGCAAGACGCGAAGTTAATTAGTGGCACTCTAAGAGAGAATATATTGATGAATAGATCTCAAATCACAGATAAACAGATTCGTGAAGCAATCAGAATTTGTAATCTTGGGCCTCTGATTGCTAGTCTTGAAAATGGTGAAGAGACGCAATTGGGTGAAGGTCAACGTATCCTCAGCGGGGGTGAGGTGCAGAGAATTGGCCTGGCTCGTGCTATCGTGCAAGAGCCACAATTACTGATCTTAGATGAGTTCACAAGTAGTTTAGATTTAGAAACCGAGTCAAAAATTCTGCAAAATCTATTGAAAGACGTAAAGAACTCAATTGTTATCTCAGTTGCTCATCGCACTTCGGCCATTTCGCACTTTGATAGAGTAATTCAATTGGCAGACAAGACTATTTCTTTTGATGGAGCTACGAAAGTTTGGTTGAGTAGGCAAGAGAGCACCAAGGAAGATACTGGACCCGTAGAAAGTGCCTAATTGATGTAATTCTAATCTTTAGAGTCTAATGAAGATTAATCTTTTGTTTTGCGAAAGCACCAGAAATTTTTTTGGTTCAACGTAATGTATATAGGCAACTTTAGAGAAATCCACTTTGCCACTTAGAAGGCGAGTTGTTTTCTGGGAAAATGCAGTAGAGCAGATTCGACCATTGCATCCATGAATAGTTCTACGGGAATCAATAAGCAATGGAGCTGAAGGAGTGCCTAACTCTGATGTATCGATGTTATAGGCGATATTCGTTTCGCTAACTTCTGCGTAAGAGATAAAGGATGGATCAGGTAACGAATCTCCTCTCGAGACCAACCAGCCCGCCGTCACTCTCCCTCGATTATTGAAAATAGATATTGCATATCCCGCCACTGCATTTCCATTCTCTGGGCCATCGAGAGTTTGATACCGCCAATCCTCGGGAAATACAGTTCGGCGAGTAGCTAATCTAACTTCACCGGAAGTAGCATCTCTATTTGAGTTAATTGTGAGAACCGAATCGTAGAGAAGATAAACGGTGTTCTTCTCTGTAGTTGCTGAGAGGTGGAAAGCAACATCGCCGGTAGTTCTACCTTCAGAATCTTTGTCACCATCAACGATTTCATATACCCAACCATTAGAAGTCTTTACTGCTCCAAGAAGGATTCCTTGAGATTCATCTCTATAGAAGACCTGAAGGGCTTGGGGTGTCACAGCACATGCATTAGAAACACTTACATCTGAGGCGGTCTTCCGTCTTAGTTCCTCGCGATAATCTTGAACGTCATCACCATTGCCATCGATGGTTTCATGGCTCCACTTTCCAGATTTAAGGTTCGAATGAATGAGATCTTGTCGAGTTGTCTCGCCATAAAAGACATGGAGTGACTCCTTAGAACCGCTTCCGCTCTTACAAATTGAGATAAATCCAACATCTACACCTTTTCGGGCGGTGGAGATTCGCCATCTATTGCCTGAAAAAGCTGCCATCTTGAGGCTTCTCGTCGCCTCGTCTCCATAAACCAAGACTGGGTTTCCTCTATAGGTTGATCCATTTAGATGTGAAACTCGCGAAAATGGATCGATAGTTGAAATAGCACCAGTTTTCTGGGGTTTAACAGAGTTGCTTTCAACTGGTTCAGATTTTCCTCTGTCATTTTCAGCAATCAAAGTGAATTTGTAGTTTTTTCCATTCTTCAAGCCACTAATTCTTATGGGACTAGAGTCATAAGTTCTTGTTTGGCCACCAGGAGTTATGGTTACAGCGTAACTTTTGATGCGATCAATACGGCTGCAGTTTGGTGAATCGAAAGTAAGCAAGGCATAACCGTCGCCAACAAGAGCTTTTACATTGACCGGTTTCGCCGGAATCCCGGCAGCGCTTCTTGCTGGTGGTGCTTTTATCATGTCTTGAATCATTCCTAGAGCGATTGGGCCAGGAGTTCTAAAGACTTCTCCAGGCTCAAGATTTGGGGTCATAGCTGAGTTAGTTAGTGAATTAGCAAAGGTGTCCTCATCAAGATGGGTGATTGATGAGCCCTCTTGATACGGAGTCGGGGTGAATAACTTTGGCTTTACGCCATTGTTTGCTGCGACTCCAGATTCACCTGACCAGAAGAGTGGGCCAAGCATTGCTCGACCCAGATCTGCCGAGCGTGAACAGAAGTCAGTAAAAGTTCGGCTATCGGGAAGTTGTACATACGCATCAAAAGGTGTCGGTTGAAACATGTAGCCCGTGCCGAAGAAGCGGTCATATTCAGCGTTAGAGAGAAATCCCAGGCCATGGGCAATCTCATGGAGAATTACGGAGGCTAAGTCATAGCTCCGTGGGCTAGGTTTGCCATCAATTCCGGTGTACCAGAGCGGAGTTGAGTTAACTGTTAGAAAGATTTCTTTCTGTCTTGGGTCAAGATCGCGCTCGGCTAATGAGTTTGCTAGGGCAGATGGGTACCAGAGATCGGGATCAGGAGCTCCTGGAAAGTCATTGAAGTAGTAACCAGGACGCGCAGATCCCAGAACCCGATTGTCGGAATTGGTCTCCCAGCTAGCCTCAACGCTGATTGGAACTTTAGATTCGAAATTTCTTGACCAGATATCGATTGCGTACTGAACAGCATCTCTCGCTTCTGCCGGGAAATCGTTATAGGTGACCCGCCACTCCGACTTAACTTCTCCCTCGATAGAATTTTGGGGAGCCTTTGAATTGAGTGAAGCAGTTCTGTCTTCACTTGAGTAAATGTGGCCCCAGAATCTTGCAGGGGCAGAATTGAAACTTAGAGCGTTAGCCTCTATTGGGATCAATAGAGAAATAGATAGGGCTAGTGAAAGAAAGTATGCGAGTACTCCCTTTGACTTCAATCGTGATAGGGCTCGCATGGCACTCATGCTAGTGCTCTGAGAGGATTGGTCATCATGAGCACAGCAAATTCTCGGGAGAGCTACTTGCGCGCTATGCGCGAGGAACCGTCATCGGGAGTAATCAGCGGTGCTCGCCCTGAGCCGAGCCTTGATGAGGCGCGGACAGAGCTAGCTCAAGCGATAAGTAGGGTCGCCAACAATCTCTTCAAAGACAAGTACGGACCTCTTGTTGGAGTCATCTCTGAACCAGCAATCAATGAGTTCCTAAAAGGATTTGAAGCGAATTTAAGTAGAGCAAAGGGAGATATAACTTTAGTTGCAGAGGAATTACTAGATCGCGTTGTCCCACCACGTAGTAAGCGTCGTCGTTAGCGCGAAGCAGGGTGGATAACAAAGAGCGGTAGGGATTTCTTAAGTGAATCACACTTTGATTTTAGAATTTCATATGCCGGTTCGTTCATAAGAGCAATCAACTCAGTCTTGTTTGTGATGTAAACAGGGTTTGTGGCTGAATGCGCCTCTGTGTTTGAAGTGCAGTACCAATCTAGGTCAGCACCGCCAGCTCCCCATGCTTCGCGCGTGTACTCACCGATAACAACAACGCTGTACTTATTATCGCCGACTTCGCGGGTCTCCCAAGAACGACGGAGTGGGAGCTGCCAACAAATGTCGGGCTTCGTCTCTAGATAATGAACGCCCTCTCGATTCGCAAGATGGTGGAGCGCGCAACCAAAGTACTCTTCGCTAAACTCTCTCTCATTGAAAAAAACACAGGTTTTCTTTACCTTCTTTGTTTTTCGTTCTCTATCTAATCCAACTTCACCTATTCCTATAGTTTTACCTTTCCAAGCCACTTCATAGTTCTGCCAGATATCTTTCGTAAGGCGTTTCGCAGCCTTTGTAACTCGCTTCTCATCATCTTTTCCGTTGTAGTAAGCGCCATCCGAGCAACACCCATGATCTGAAAGGTTCTTATCTATACCTTTACAGCCAGATCCAAAGATGCAGTTCCAATTTGAAGTTAACCAAGTCAGGTCACACTTAAAAATTTGCTTCGGGTTTAGTGGGTCGGGGAACTCAAACCAATCTCGAGGGAAGTTTGTAACGATCTCAGTCATAAGGGGCTGAGGATACGGATAGGGAGGTAGCCTTGTCATATGGCTGATTCACCTGCGAACTATGCAAAGGTTGCGATTGTTGGCGCCGGGGTTATGGGCGAGGCCATGATTCATGCTTTAAACCGAATCGGTCTTGAAAGTTCAAAGATCACAATTAGAGAGAAGCGCCAAGAGCGCGAAGTAGAGCTTAAAGGTAAATACGGCGTTGGAAGTGGCTCATTAAGTGGCTCTCAGGCAGTTTTGTTGGCGGTGAAACCTCAAGATCTTGAGAAGACGCTGAGTGAGATTGGCCCAGAGTTAAGCGATGGCACGCTAGTCGTCTCACTTCTTGCTGGGATCAAAAGCGCTCGAATCGAGAATATCTTGGGAGCAAGGGCTCGAGTTGTGCGCGTTATGCCAAATACACCATTACTAATGGGTGAAGGTATGTCAGCGATATCGGGCGGGAAAAGTGCTACAGGTGAAGATGTCGCGTGGGTGGAATCGTTACTTTCTAAATCAGGTGCAACCTTAGTTGTGGATGAAGAGTTGATGGATGCGGTAACCGCAACTAGTGGTTCAGGGCCGGCTTACTTCTTTGGATTTGTAGAGGCGATGATTGAGGGCGCTAAAAAACATGGTTTGAAGGAAGATGATGCGAAGCTTCTTGTCTCACAGACGCTCTTAGGTGCAGCAAAGATGGTGAGCGAATCGGGTAAAGATGCAAAGACGCTTCGCGAGAATGTGACTAGCCCTAACGGAACTACCGCAGCAGCGCTAGCGGTATTTGATTCGAGTAAGTGGCATGAGATTGTTTTTGAGGCGATGAAGGCAGCAAGAGATCGCTCTCAAGAGCTAAGCAATTAGATTTAATTTAACGAGGTAGAACTTCATCGGCATCGATGATGCGATAGGAATAACCCTGTTCAGCTAAGAATCTCTGGCGATTCTGCGCGAAGTCTTGATCGATCGTGTCTCTCGCTACGACGGAGTAGAAGCGTGCAGTGCGCCCATCGGCCTTAGGTCTAAGGATTCTTCCCAAACGCTGGGCCTCTTCTTGGCGCGAACCAAAGGTTCCGGAGACCTGGATAGCGATTGAGGCTTCCGGTAGATCGATAGAGAAATTAGCTACTTTTGAGACCACGAGGCACTTCAACTCACCGGTGCGGAATTGGGCGAAGAGGGTCTCGCGATCCTTAATAGGAGTCTCGCCTTTGATTATTGGAACTCCGAGTTCGGCGGCGATTTCATCAATCTGGTCGATGTATTGGCCGATGATGAGAGTTTGGTCAGCGGCATGTTGTTTAGCAAGTGCGATTACTACATTCTTCTTTGTGGCAGTTGTTGAACAAGAGCGGTACTTATCTTCTTGTTCGGCTGTTGCGTAAGTAAGGCGCTCGTGATCGGTAAGCGTTACGCGAACCTCTACACAATCAGCGGGCGCGATATAGCCTTGTGCCTCAATCTCTTTCCAGGGAACATCAAATCTCTTAGGGCCGATTAGTGAGAAGACTTCGCCCTCCATTCCATCTTCTCGAACTAGTGTTGCGGTTAAACCAAGTCGACGACGAGATTGGATATCGGCGGTGAAGCGGAAGATTGGAGCAGGAAGTAGATGAACTTCGTCGTAGATGATTAATCCCCAGTCGTGGGAATCGAAGAGATCGAGGTGTGCGTAAACGCCGTTCTTGCGAGTAGTCATAACTTGATAAGTAGCAATAGTTACCGGGCGGATTTCTTTTTTAGCGCCTGAATATTCACCAATCTCATCTTCATTTAAAGATGTTCTTCTTAATAACTCATCGCGCCATTGGCGAGCAGCAACCGTGTTGGTTACAAGAATTAGAGTTGTGGCTTGGGCGTGCGCCATAGCAGCAGCGCCAACAAGAGTCTTCCCAGCGCCACAAGGAAGTACTACAACTCCAGAGCCACCATGCCAAAAGCCTTCAGCGGCTAGGCGTTGGTAATCACGGAGCTTCCAATTCTCTTCATTAAGTTCAATCGGGTGGGCTTGGCCATCGACGTAGCCAGCGAAATCTTCAGCCGGCCAACCAAGTCTTAAGAGCGCTTGTTTTAAGTGGCCACGTTGGCTGGGGTGAACAGTGATGGTTTCATTATCGATCTTTGCGCCAAGGAGTGGGGCTACTTTCTTTGCTCTAATCACTTCTTGGAGAACAGCGGCATCATTCGAGATAAGGATCAACCCGTGAACGGGATGGGATTCCAGTCTCAATCGTCCATAGCGACCCATTGTTTCTGCAACATCGAGAAGTAGGGCATTCGGTACTGCGTAGCGAGAGTATTTAAGAAGAGTATCGATTACTTGTTCGGCATCATGGCCAGCAGCCCGTGCATTCCAAAGACCGAGTGAAGTTAAGCGATAGGTATGTATATGTTCAGGAGATTTTTCAAGTTCAGCAAAAGGAGCAATTGCTCTACGACACTCGGTAGAGAGTGGATGATCTATATCAAGAAGGAGCGTCTTATCGCTCTGGACGATTAATGGTCCATCACTCATAGAAGAATCGCCTTAGTGAGAGCGGTAAGTAGTTTCGCTCGAGGCTCTAGGTCATCGATTGAAATGTTCTCGGTGAGCGCATGAGCACCGCTTCCGACTGCGCCAAGTCCATCTAGTACTTGGGTGTGGATACCGGCGAAGTTTCCATCGCTAGCGCCACCAACAATGGCCGAGCCGATAGTTCCCATACCTAATTCACTCGCAACGCTCTCTAACTTTTCGTAGAGAGATCGGGTAGCGCTCTCTTCAAGTGGTGGGCGATTTATTCCACCACTTACTTCAATTCGAGCGCCTTGGTTTTCTGGCTTTAGCTCATAGATCGCGCTCTTTACCCGCTCCATCTCCGCCATCGTGAAAGAGCGTGAATCAACTTCAAGTGTGGCAAGAGCTGGGACGGTATTTGTTGTAGTTCCTGATTTAAGGACTGTTGGGACAACTGAAGTTCCGAGTTCTGGATTCTCTAATCGGATGAGTTTTTCGACTATCCGAGCCATCTCGATAGTCGCATTTATTCCCTTTTCAGGCTCTAAACCGGCGTGAGCAGCTCGTCCATGAAGGGTGATTGTGTAAATAGATGTTCCCTTACGACCAACTTTTACCTTTCCATCGATCGCTGATTCAAGAACTAATACAGCTTTAGCGCCTTTACTAACTCGCTCAATCAGCGCCCTTGAAGTTAGTGATCCAGTCTCTTCATCGGTTGTGGCAACGAGTGCGACGTGGTTTCGATCGAGATCCTTCATCGCATAGAGAGCTTGGATGAAACCAGCCTTCATGTCATAACAACCTGGGCCGCGAGCGATATCTCCTTCAACTTTCCAAGTAGGGGTAAAGGAACCGATTGGCCAGACGGTATCTAGGTGGGCAAGGAGCACGACCTTGGGAGATTTACTTCCTAACCAGAAAACCGGGCGACCGCTCTCTTCAACAACATCACCTTTAGCTCCAGTAACGCGCTTTGAAATCTCAGCCGCTAGTTCAACAACTCTCTTGCAGGCAGCGAGATCCTCACTCGGACTCTCACATTCAACGAGTGCGCGTAAGTCCTCGAGCATCGCATCTTTCATAGGGTTATCTTGCCGTAGGTTCATGCTCTCGTGACTCCTGTAATCCGTACAATCTTAAATGGGGTAATTCCATTAGTTAAGTGATCCTTAGCGATAAGGGTTCCAAGGGAGATTGAGAGCGGATCGATTATGCGAAGTGAGACCGCGCCATTTGTGTCGGCATATCCGATTCGAAGCGCAACGCCTTTGCCTAGATATTCATTTAAAAGGTCCAGGGTCTCACTCGAACTAGAGCGCGGAAGTTCGCCAGTTGTTCTCTTTGGCGCGCTTTTCTCGCCGGTTCTAAGGGTTCGGATTGCGACCTTAAGGATGTCATCACTTGGAGCTGAAATCTCACCCACGATGCGCGGAGGTTTCGGTTTTGATTTCGCGCGATGTGCAACCGGAACTTGAATAACGGCGCCTTGGCCATTCTCACCAGATGGGAAGTAACCCGCACTTCTTAATTCATCCATCATGTCAGAGCTCTCAGCATCGCCAACTAAGACTTGTGGGGCGATCTGGCGTAGCCGAAGGTGTTCTAAGTTTCTATCTTTCAATATTGCAGCGATTACAGCTTCATCATCGCAGCGGATATAACAGTTTGCGTAGCCAACTCTTAGCCTTCCATGTTTCTTTGCAACATCAGAGATTAAGTAATCAAGGGGTTGTGGGACTGGTGTTTTAGAAATTTCTCTTAAGAAGGTACGGATCTCTTCACCGGTATGGCCATGATCAAGTCCCCGTCTTAGTGAACCCTCTGAGAAGCGATAAACAGTAGCGCCGCCGCGACTTTCAATATCTGCAAAGGTAGAGAGATGGCGAGAGATTTCAACAGTTAGTGGGCCAGGAGCGATTGCGGTGTTATCGCCTTGGATGAGAATGTGATCTACCGGAGCCGGAAGCGCGGCATCGATTCCTAACCGCTTCTCGCCACTTAGGTATTTCTTCCCAAATGTTGAAAGCGCGCCAGCTCCAGTTATACCTAACCACTCAGCTTCTCGCGCGGTCCAACCAACAGTTTCAGTATTAATTGCAAGAGCGCGGCGATGCGGGTAATGCCAGCGAGCAGCGCACGATAGCGATTCGATTGTTGGTGAGATAGAAGATTTAAGAGTTCCAAGAATTATCTTCCGGATTCGAGTGGCATTTGCTCGATCTAGCTCACTTCCAAGGGCCGTTACATTTCGCGATTCAAGGCGACCGATCAACCCACTTACTCGCGATGTGACCTGCCAACTAGAGACCAAATCACGCCATTGCTCCTCGAAGTTCTTTCTTTGAAATATATCGAAGTTTGCATTCGGCAGGATTCGCCCATCAGCTTCGATATTCAATATTCCAACTTGGAGAGCTAGTTCAGCGATGAAGGCGGTAAAGACTTCCTCTACCCCAAGGTGCTCGGATGCTTTCTTTAAGTCTTTTACACCTAGACCACCGGATTGCAGCGCTGTCGGAGTCTCTTCTGCCCAAAAATTAAGAAGTTCACTAACTAACCGGAGCAGGCTCGAGATTGATGCGACTGCGGCTCGATCCGATTCCGATGCAGTTACAGATTTGCCTTCAAGCTTCGGCTCACTCGTTGAATAATCTTTATGAAGTTTTCCACCACGTAGATGTAATGCGACCTCTCTTGGTAGCGCAACCGTTTTCGAATCAATCGGAATCAAGAAGCGATTCTTTAAAAGCCACTCGATCACGCCGCCCTTCTTATGGATATCGCCAACTTCACCTCGTGGCGGTCCCCACATGAGGCGCTCCAGTAATTCAACAGCGCCATCCGGCGCCTTCTTAATAGCCTTGAAATCTATTTCTTGAGCGATGCTCGGTCCAAGCCCGGCAACATATTCGCCCAAGATGTCACGTACTGCGCGAGGAATTTGGAACTTCTTTCCATCTTTATAGAGAAGACCAAGCGTTACCAATTCTGTAATGACCGAAGCTGCTTCTTTTCTAGTTAGTTCTACGATCTCGTTTGCCGTGAATGAATCTTCAAAGAGCGATGTAGCCTCAAGTATTTGCAATTGCCATTGATTCAAGCTCTCAATCGCACGGATCACACTAGGCGCTGATGTCGCCCGCGATGCCAACGTAGTTAAGTTAGCTGGGATTGGATTTATTAGATCAGGGCGTAATCTGAAAAGTTCAGCGAGTTCGTCATCACTTCGCGTGCGCAGGTCATCAGCAAAGGTGGGACCTAAATTTGAGCGCACCGAGTCAGCAAGTGACATAAGGGGCTAATGCTACCGCTATTTGTTGCGCGCTGTGAGGTAAGTCCAGAATCCCGCAAGACGACTAACAAGTGGACCGATAAAACGATTTAACCAACGTAGCCGACGGAAATCATGTACCGGCCAACCCGAAGAGAATGAGATAATTCGTAGTTTTGCATCTGGGTTAATCGCATTGGGATGACCAACTGTTTCTAGAAGCGGTAGATCATTATGCGAATCTGAGTAAGCAAAGCAATCTTTGATATCGATATTTCTAGAATTCACCAACTCAATTACAGCGCGTGCTTTCTCTTTATTATGTAAAAGATTGCCAATTAGATTTCCAGTGTACTTACCATCTTTGGTTTCAGCGCGAGTACCAAGTGCTCCGGTAAATCCAAGTTTGCTTGCAATTAGCTCTGCGAAATCCTGAGGAGATGCAGTAACTAACCAGACCTCATCACCAGCTGCTAGGTGTTTTCTAGCAATCGCCATAGTCCCATCCCAAAGCGAGGGAGAGACAAACTCGTTATAGATCTCCTCACCGATGATCCGGATCTCATCAACTTTATGACCCGCAATGAAATCTGTAGCTGATTTCTGAAAGCGCGCGATTACTTCCCGCTTCTCTGTTCCAGTCATCCGGAAACGGATATTGGCAAGAACCCAGGCCCCGATATCTTTCTTTGTGAAGAAACCTCGGTTGTACATTCCGCGACCGAGAAAGTAGAGAGTCGAGCCACGCGTAAGAGTGTTATCTACATCAAAGAAAGCGATACGTGGCATGTGGGAACAGTAACGAAATAGCCTTCAGCCTTCTCGTTTATGCTTTCCCGTATGAGTGAGGCGAGCGCGATTTCATCGACAGTTCATGTTGTTCGCCATGGCGAGGTTCATAATCCCGAGAGCATCCTTTATGGAAGACAACCTGGATGGCGCCTCTCAGAACGTGGGATTGCGATGGCAGAAGCAGTTGCTGATTGGTCAAAAGAATTATCACTTGGCGCTATTCATGCTTCTCCGTTAGAGAGAGCGCAACAAACTGCTTCACCAATTGCTTCAGCTCATAAGTTAGATATTCATACCGATGATCAATTGATTGAAGCTGCCAATATCTTTGAAGGAAAACCATTTGCAGTCGGAGATGGCGTTTTGAGGCGCCCTGGAGCATGGCGACACCTGTGGAATCCATGGCGACCATCATGGGGAGAGCCGTACAAAGAACAGATCGCTCGAATGAGAGCTGCTGTGGAACGCGCTCGCTTAGCAGCGCAAGGAAGAGATGCGCTAGTTGTATCCCATCAACTTCCGATTTGGATATTGAGGTCTTCGGTTGAGGGAAGACCGCTCCTTCATGACCCACGTAAACGTCAATGTTCATTAGCTTCGGTCACAAGTCTTCACTTCGATGCTTCAGGAAAAATTGTCGGACTTACCTATAGCGAACCTGCAAAGCATCTACTTCCAGAGAAGAAGAAGTGAATATGAAGCGACTTCTCCCGCTCTTTGTAATTTTTACTCTTACCGCTTGCTCTACCGGTGGAAATGAATTTCAACCAAGTGAACAATCTTTCATCTCCGGAAATGGAATCGTGACGATTATTGAAAAAGATGATCGCGAGATAGCTCCACCAATAACTGGCCCACTTCTAGGCGGCGGAAACTACGCCCAAGAGCAGGGGCGGGTTCAACTTATGAATGTCTGGGCCTCGTGGTGCTCGCCCTGTAGAGCAGAAGCGCCGGCGCTCCAAGATCTCTCATCGGCCCATCCGGATGTGCAATTCGTCGGGGTATTAACGCGCGATAACTTAGTCGCAGCCCAAGCTTTTGTAGATCGCTTCGGCCTTACCTATCCAACGATTACCGATGATGCGCTCCTTGCAGATTTCACCGGACAGTTGAGTGTAAATGCGATTCCAACCACCTTGCTTATCGATAAAGCGGGCAAGGTCGCAGCGCGAATAAGTGGTGAGATTACCTATTCAACTCTTGATGAACTACTAACTAATCTTGTGAACGAATGAGCGACTTTCTTGTAGATCAAGTCTTCGATGGCGGAATCCTTCTTGCCTCGTTAGTTGCGCTTATTGCTGGGCTTATCTCATTTGCTTCACCATGCGTGATTCCACTTGTTCCCGGATATCTAGCGTATGTGGGTGGAGTAGCTGGTTCGCGGCGGAAAGTACTTACCGGAGCAACCCTCTTCGTATTGGGATTCTCAATTCTGTTTATTTCATATGGGGCGCTATTTGGAGAGCTAGGTTCTCGGATAATCAGTAACGGAGAGAACTTGGCAAGGCTGCTTGGAGCCTTAACCATTCTCTTCGGTCTTATCTTTCTCTTCCCAGATAAGTTCTACCGCTCATACAAGATCCCCTTTGTAGCAAAGAGTGGACTTCTAAGTGCACCGCTCTTGGGCTCTATGTTCGGCCTTGGTTGGACTCCATGTATCGGCCCAACCCTTGCGGCGGTTCAAACCATTTCAATAATCGAGGCGAGCGCACTTCGCGGCGCGATTCTCTCTTTTGCTTACTGTATTGGTCTTGGACTCCCCTTTATTCTCTTTGCGTTATTGATTGATAAATCAAAGAGCCTGCAAGAAAGAATTGCACGACGCGGAAAATTAATCTCAATAATCGGTGGCGTCTTCCTTATCACGATCGGATTGATGCAGATTTTTGGAATATGGGAATCACTTATGGCTGGGCTTAGGGGAACGATCGCTGATTTCGTTCCGGTGGTTTAAATGAGCGCTCCCGAACTACAAGGAACCTCCTTCTTCCGTTATCTGTGGCGACAGCTCACAAGTATGCGCAATGCGCTCATTCTTCTTCTCTTACTTGGGCTCGCTTCGATTCCTGGATCGCTATTCCCCCAACGAACTCAATCTCCGCTAAAAGTTCGGGAGTATTTTGAAAATGATCCCAATACTGCGAAGTGGATGGATCGCTTTTATTTATTCGATGTTTATGGATCTCCATGGTTTTCGGCTATATACATCCTGCTTTTTATCTCGCTAATTGGTTGTGTAGTTCCACGTACCTGGCATTACGCGAAAGAGGCTCTAAGCAAACCAAGCACGGCTTCAGGCACTCTAACCCAATTTGAGTTTCATCAAGGAAGCGATGGATCACTTGATCAAGCCGAAGCTTGGCTGAAAAAGAATCGTTTTCGGATAACGCGAAGCGAGGGCGCGATTGCGGCCGAGAAGGGATATCTACGTGAGACGGGAAACCTAATTTTCCATCTCGCGCTAATTGTCATTCTCTTGGGAGTTGGAGCTAGTTCGGTATTTGGTATGCGTGGGGAAGCAATTGTGACTATAGGGGAGCGATTTATAAACGTCCCCACAAGTTACGACAATCTCGCTCCAGGTAGATTCTTTGATGTCGCAGATATGCCAGCTTTTGTAGTTACCGCTGCAAACTTTGAAGCAAAATACGACCCCGAAACTCGCCAACCTCTCGATTACAAGTTAACAGCGCTAGTTTCAGAATCAACGAAAGATCAACTAGAGCGAAGGATTGTAAGAGTCAATCAACCACTTACCTTTGGAGATTCTCGGGTTTACTTACAGGCAAATGGTTTCTCACCTCTAGTAACGGTGCGCGATAAGAATGGAAATATTAAATTCGAAGGACCAGTTCCATTTTTGCCTCAAGATGCAAATCTCTCTTCAATTGGTGCAATCAAAGTTCCCGATATGAACCCTCAGATTGGTTTTGTAGCTTCCTTCTTCCCCACAGCTGCGCGCGATGAGGTAAGAGGTGGCTTCTCTTCATACCCAGACTTACTAGATCCGCGCCTCCTTGTTTCAGTCTGGCAAGGTGATTTGAAGATGGATAGCGGGGTTCCACAATCGGTCTATCGAATCGATACGAGTGAGATGGAGCGGATTGGTTTATGGGGTTTATCGATAGGCGAGAGTTATACCTTTGGAAATCCTGAGGTGGGCACAATCACATTAAATGGCGCTGTTCCTTGGGTAAATCTTCAAGTGGTTAAAGATCCTGGCAAGCCTTGGGCGCTGGCAGGAAGTATCGTTGCCATTGCTTCTCTAATGGCTTCGCTCTTCATTAGACAGCGACGAATCTTGGTCCGCGCATCGAATGGGAAGTTAGAAGTAGCAGGGCTGGCGTTAAATCGCCTCCCTGGGTTAGAGGATGAGATTAAGAAAATGGTTTCGGAGGTGAGCAGATGACAGATAGAGATTGGGCCTATATCTCAAATGACCTTATCTATGTCGCGCTCTTCGCCTACGCCTTTGCCTTCCTTTTCTACGCCTTTGAGACGGCATTCTCGGTCCGCGCTGGCGCCGCGATGGATCGATCACAGACCGTTAAATCAAATCGGGTTGGAACAGTATTCTTTTTAATTGGCTCTACAGCGCTTGTCTTAGGAGTGATTGCTCGCGGAGTTTCAGCCGGGCGAGCGCCGCTTGGAAATATGTATGAGTTCTCGATCTCCGGAGCGCTCACCTTTGCACTCGCTTACTTATTGATTGGTCGCAAATACGATCTACGTTGGTTAGGTCTTCCGATTGCACTCTTGCTTCTAATAATTCTGGGAACAGCGGTAACTCTTCTGTATCGTCCCAGTGCACCACTAGTTCCAGCTCTCCAATCTATCTGGTTAGTAATCCACGTTGCTACGGCGGTTACCTCGGGTGGAATCTTCTTACTCTCTAACGCGGTCGCATCCACTTATCTCTGGTTGGATCGCGTCGAGCGAAAAGGCGAGCGGAGTGAATTTGCTAAACGCTTCCCATCACTTGAGGTTTTAGACCAACTCTCTTACCGGATGGTTGCATTTGTTTTTCCACTCTGGACCTTTGCGATTATCGCTGGCGCAATCTGGGCCGAAGCTGCTTGGGGAAGGTATTGGGGTTGGGATCCAAAAGAGACTTGGTCCTTTATTACCTGGATTCTCTATGCCGCTTACTTACATGCTCGCGTTACCGCGGGTTGGAAAGGTCGGAAAGCGGCATGGTTATCGCTTATTGCCGGCTCTAGCTACCTATTTAATTACGTATATATAAATGTATGGGGTAGTGGCCGCCACACATATAGCGGTCTATAACTTCTTCAACCAATCAGGGTTGTCATCTGGCGGAACGATCTTCCGCTTCCTTCTTCCGCCACGCCCAGGTCCTTTTGGGCGGCCGGCAATTAACCAAGCAACAGAGCCGATTCCGGGAACAAAGATGATGATTACGAGCCAAGACCATTTAGGAAGGCTCCGAATCTGAGATTCTTCAGTGCGCGAACAATCAATAATCGAAAAAATCGTCAGAGCAGTGACGATGATGATGCCAAAGACTGCGGCGCGGAGCATGGCTAAAGTTTAGCGGGCGTAGAGCAGGGTCGCTAAAGATATGGCGAGCGAATAGATGATTTGGATCTTTCCAGTCCGCTCTAGTAGTTCGATAAGAGCGCTTCCACTCACGCCAGACCTAATAGAAGATGCGACCTTTAAGACCTGGGGAAGCGCCAAGAAAGCTAATAGAAAATAGAAAGAAGTTGTAACTAGGGCTAGCGAAATTAGAAGAGGTGCGAAGAGAAGTCCTTGAAAGAACTTTCTACTTTGAGAGTCACCAATCTTTACCGCCAGCGTTATTTTTCCAGCGCTCTTATCTCTCTCGAGATCGCGTAGATTATTCAAAACCAGGATTGCACACGCAAGTGAACCCATGGCAAATGAAGCGAGAAGAACTTCAAATGAGATTGAACCAACATGTGCAAAGTAAGTTCCTAGAGTTGCTACGAGTCCAAAGAATATGAATACCAAGACCTCACCGAGTGCGAAGTAACCGTAAGGCTTAGGTCCGCCGGTATAGGTCCATGCTGCGATAATCGAAAGCGCACCTAACGCTAAGAGAATCCAATTCGATCGTGCGGCTAGTAGAACTCCCGCTAGTGATGCAATTCCAATTGCTATAAGTGCGGCGCGCTTTACTACTTCGGGGGTAGCAGCGCCGGAACCTACGAGACGCATTGGACCGATTCGGTCTTTATCTGTGCCCTTTATTCCATCGGAGTAGTCGTTGGCGTAGTTAACGCCTATCTGTAGCCCTAAGCCAACGATAAGCGCTAAGAGGAAATTAAGAGCGTTGGCGTTGTATCCAGCAAAAGCGGTTCCCACCAATACTGGAGCAATAGCGGCAGGAAGGGTCTTTGGACGTGCGCCGGCGATCCATTCCTCACGCGAAGTCATTTGCTAACCGCTTTCGATCTGGTTTACCTAGAGCTAAGTATGGAATCTCATTTACGTGATGGAGTTCTTTGAGCGCTGCGTGCCTACCAAATTTCGATTTCAACCTACTTGATAGAAGGTCAAGTGAGAGATCTTTAGTGGTGGCGATACAGAGCTTCTCGCCCCATTCCGCATCAGATTTAGCAAATGCGATGATCTCGGCAGTTTCAAACTCATACTGTAGAAACTGTTCGATCGCACTAAGTGAGATTTTCTCGCCACCAGAAATTATCTGGTCATCACTTCGCCCAAGGACTATTAGCTTGCCATTCACGATCTCACCGAGGTCAGAAGTGATAAACCAACCATCTTTAATTGGGAACTCTGCGTTGAGATATCCAAAAGCAACTTGTGGACCCTTAATCGCAATAAGTCCATCAATGATTGAAAACTCAACGCCTTCAAGAGGCGCACCGTCATAGATAACCCCACCACAAGTTTCAGTCGCGCCATAAGTTGCCACAATCTTTATACCGAGTGATTCAGCTTTGCTTCTCAAATCTTGATCTAGCGGTCCACCACCAACGAGAACAGCAACGCACCCTTGTAAGTGTTCAAGTAGTTGTGAATCTCCGGAGAGCGCGCGATGTAGTTGAGTAGGCACTATCGCAGTGAAATCAGCCTTACTTTCGATACCTACCGGAGTTGTTCCGAGTTCGATTGCGCGCACTAGGACATTGATTCCTGCAACATGATTTGTGGGGAGTAATAGCGACCAACGTTGCCCGATCTTTGCACCCAGATATCTATGGGTTGCTCGCGCATTAGTGATCAGGGATTTGGCGGTAAGTGCGACGCTCTTAGGTGAACCAGTAGAACCGGATGTAGTAACAACGAGTGCGATCTTTGGATCAACCCCGGCAATGAAAATCTGTGAGGTAGAGAGAGCCGGTCCATCGCCCTTAAGGGCTAGTAGCAGCGCATCTAAAAGTTGTGGGGTCGACCACGAACTATCTATTGCACGCAGCTCTCGACTTACCGTGAAATCCATAACCACCGTAGGGTATGCCATATGAGCAAGCCGATTAAACGCGAACCCGGAAGTCGCACTATTCCTAATTGGAAACAGGGAGAAGGCAGCGAGAATTTCACTGATGTCCGCTATGAAGTAGCGGAGGGAATGGCGAAGATAACAATTAATCGGCCAGAAGTTCGTAATGCCTTTAGACCAGAAACCCTCGCTGAATTACAACTCGCTCTTAATTTTGCCCGCGATGATGACAAGGTCGGCGTAATTATCTTCACCGGCGAAGGAAGTGAAGCATTCTGCTCTGGTGGCGATATCTCAGTTCGCGGTGATGATGGATATATTGGAAGCGACGCAGTTGGCAAAAAAGGAATTGGTCGCCTAAACGTCTTAGATCTACAGATTCAAATCCGTCGAACTCCAAAGCCAGTCATTGCGATGGTCGCCGGATGGGCGATCGGTGGCGGACATGTTCTTCACGTGGTCTGCGATATAACTATTGCTGCAGAGAATGCGAAGTTTGGCCAAACCGGACCGATGGTTGGTTCATTTGATGGTGGTTACGGCGCAGGACTTCTAGCTCGCCATGTGGGCCAGAAAAAAGCCCGTGAGATCTGGTTTATGTGTCGCCAATATGATGCAAAAGAAGCGCTCGATATGGGCCTTGTTAACACCGTAGTTCCCGTAAATGAATTAGAGGCAGAGACCGTTTCTTGGGCGCGCGAGATGCTCCGCCATTCACCAATGGCGCTGCGACTTCTAAAGGCCGGCTTAAACGCTGCTGATGATGGACTTGCTGGCGTACAACAACTCGCCGGCGATGCCACTTTGCTCTTCTATCTAACCGAAGAAGGACAAGAAGGTCGCGATGCTTATAAAGAGAAGCGACCACCTGATTTCGGTAAGTTCCCAAAGCGCCCCTAAATGGATCTCAACCAGATCCTAGAAACGCTGCGCGTCGCGCAACTTCCGATGCGGAGTAAGTTCCGTGGAATTACAACAAGAGAAGTGGCGCTCTTTGAAGGCCCAGCAGGTTGGGGCGAATTCTCACCCTTTCTTGAATATGACGATATCGAGTCAGCTAATTGGCTCAAGAGCGCGGTAGAAGCAGCAACTGTTTATAACTTTCCCTCATTTCGCAGCTCCATCAAGATAAACGGCACTATTCCAGCCACTGATTCAGCGGAAGAGATCGAGAGGCTCATCGTTTCTTATCCAGGCGCCGAAGTATTTAAAGTAAAAGTTGGAACCAATACAGATTCAGATTTAGCAAGACTCAAACTGGTTAAGAAATTTGCTCCAGCAGCAAAGCTTCGAATAGATGTAAATGGAAGTTGGAGCGTTGATGAAGCGCTCCAAAATATCGAGAGGATTTACAGCGAGATTGGCGAATTTGAATATGTCGAGCAACCAGTTTCTGATCTTGACTCACTAAAGAGGCTCAAAGAGCGGCTCAAAGTAAATGTGAAGATCGCTGGTGATGAAGTAATTCGAAAAGCGAGCGACCCTTTTTCGATGAATCTTGATGGAGCTGTAGATATCTTGATGCTCAAAGTCGCACCACTTGCAGGAATCAAACGCTCACTTGCGATTGCAGAGCACCATAACTTGCCGATGGTTGTATCAAGCGCCTTGGAGTCTGCTGTTGGAATGTCACATGGACTACGTCTTGCTGCGGCGCTTCCGAAATTGGATTATGCCTGCGGTCTTGCGACCGGCTCACTATTTACTTCTGATCTAGCTACCCATGAGATAAGAGATGGTGCTATCTCTTTAACTTCCCAAACTCCTAATCTTGAGGCGCTCGCGAGATTTGCAGCCCCACCGGAGCGATTAGAGTGGTGGCGCGATCGAATCAAACGCTGTTGGGAGGTTTTGGGATGAGTATCTCCACAAACCTTGCGCGAAGCACCGTTCGCCAATTAATCGAAGTTGGTATCGAAGATGCGGTCTTATCTCCGGGCTCTCGAAATGCACCGCTATCAATCGCGCTCTATCAAGCAGAACAGAAAGGCCTAATCCGACTTCATGTAAGAATCGATGAACGCGGAGCTGCTTTCTTTGCCTTAGGTATCACTAAAGCAACTGGAAAATATGTTCCGGTTGTATGTACAAGTGGAACAGCTGTTGCTAATTACTATCCCGCGGTTTTAGAGGCGCATCACAGCGATAACAATTTACTTCTTTTAACCGCCGATCGCCCCGCTCGGTTAAGAAAAACCGGCTCAAACCAGACAACGCTGCAAGCAAACATTTTCGGTGAGTTTGTCCGCCATAACATTGATACAGCAGCGCCAGTCGATTTAGAGCATCTCTTGAATGGATCAGGTCCAGTTCACTTGAATCTGCAATTTGATGTACCGCTTCTTCCGGAAGATTCGCATGATTGGTTAGAGGGAATCCATCACAGAGAGTTAAAGCCTGAACCCGTTCACACTTCGCATATCGAGGTAGCGACAACTCGGAATATCGTGATTGTCGGCCACGATCGCGCTGGGTTTTCAGAGCGTGAGATTGAGAAGTTGGCCCGTGATCTAGGTGCACCACTAATCACTGAAGATCCGCTCAGATTTAAAGGTGCCCTTGCGCATGCTCCGATTCTTTTATCTGATGAACGCGTTAGAAAAGAGTTAACTCCAGAGCTTGCTGTAATAATTGGTCGCACCACGCTCTCTCGCTCCACAAGTGCTTACATCGACCTTGCTCAAAAAACGTTAGTTATTGACCCCAGAGCTAAGCGAATTGATTCTGCAAGAGGCGCAGATGAAATCCTTGCGGTAATGCCAGCTGTAAAGATAAGAGTGAATTCAGATCGAAATTGGTTACAAGCTTGGAATAGCTTCGAATCACTTGCCAAGGAAGCGCTCTCAAATTATCCAGAATGGTCCGAAGGTGCGCTGGCATCACTAGTGGCGGCTGATTTAGAGAATGATTCTGCGCTCTTTGTTTCATCATCAAGGCCAATAAGGGATCTAGAGGCCTTTGCAACACCAAGGGCTGATGTCACGACCTACGCCAATCGAGGTCTAGCTGGGATAGATGGAAGTATCTCAACCGCCATGGGAATCGCAACTCATCATGATGAGACCTTTGCGATTATTGGCGATCTGGCCTTTCTTCATGACATCTCAGCGCTAAGTAATCCAACAAAAGATGTACTCACAATCATTGTTGTCGATAACAATGGTGGCGGAATCTTCTCAACACTTCCCCAACAGGGCGTTGCTGGATTCGAGAAGATCTTCGGCACTCCACACGATAGGAATATAGCGAAGATTGTCTCTGGTTTTGGAATCTCAAATGAGGTAGTTACTTCAGCCAAAGAACTACATATAGCGCTCCAACGAATTCACCCGAATATCCATGTAATCGTCGCGAAGATGCCGGCCCGAACGGAAAACAGTAAGATGCTCTCGAGATTGCAATCCAAGTTTTCAATTGAAGTCAAAAATCTCAATGGAATTGGAATTGAAACGTGATTAAGTACTCACTTTGTCATGCATCTTATCGAGACGGTAGTAACAGCATTAGAATTAGGGACACATGGTTGCGCAATTCAAAATTTCCCAGTCGAGTACGCCATTACCTGGGATTTGAACGTGGCGATTACGGGGTCGCAAACGCATACAACGTAGATCCATTTATGAGTTTTGGCATGAGCGCAGATGGGTTAACTCTCTTTGCAACTACCCATTCTGACAACACAGTATCTGCGGTTCGGAATTGGAACGCGGCCGCTTCTCTTGCAAAAGAAGAATTCTTAATAGCCATAGCTGATGATTTAGTCCCGTGCAAAGACTGGGATATTAAGCTCGACGATATCTTAAGTGGGCAATTGGGAAAGCCACGCATACTTACCTTTACTGATGACCGTTGCATTTCGTTAAGGACTCTTGGTGCGGATACTTTGCTTCCTAGACATCCTGGAATTACCCGAGAGGCTTACGTGGAGTTCGGGTTTCTGTTTTCTCCCGATTATGAGTCGGTTGGACCAGACCTTGAAGTTCTAATTGAATCTCTCAATAGAGGCTGGCTTATTGACGCAAGATCAATAAAGTTTCACCACAGTTTCAATCAGGTAATTGACTCAAATAGTGACTTGGTTTGTGGATGTGCTGGCGAATCAATTGATACCACGCGAGGAGCATCTCAAAAAATGATTCACCGAGACTCAATCAAAGCGAAGAAACTTCTAAAAGAGCGTTGGGGTGGCGCTTGGATGATGGTAGCAAAATTAGCTTGTGCAAACAGATTTGCCGATTTTATTTATGCCTCAATGAGAATGGATACAAAGAACCGCCCGACGACCCTTCTGGCTTTGTTCAATTACTATTTCTGGATTTCAGGAGCGAAAAGGCGTCTAATTAACAAGTGATGATGCTAAGTTTATGTTTTGCAATCAATCAGAATGGCTATTGGTCAAATTCAAGATTGCACTCTTAACTGCAAGCATTTTTGCCTGGCTTTCAGCGTATTCACGCTCGGGATCGGAGCCAGCGACAATTCCGCAGCCCGCATAGATTCGAATTGATTTACCGTCGTTTCCGATTTGGCCACAACGAAGTGCAATACCCAGTTCACCGTCGCCATTTGCATCAATCCAACCGATTGGGCCGGCGTAGCGACCGCGCGAGATACCTTCAATCTCATCGATTGCGCGCTTTGCGATTTCAGTCGGGGTTCCACAGACAGCGGCCGAGGGATGAAGTCTTGAAACCAGATCAAAGATATCGGCCGGGGATGAGTTATCACTAAGCACACCGGTCACATCGGTAGCAAGGTGCATGACATTTGAAAGGTGAAGTACAAATGGTGATTCGGGAACATTTGTAGATGAGCAAAGTGGCGCAAGGGAATCGGCGACCGAGCGAACTGCGTATTCATGTTCCTCTAAATCTTTTGATGATCTAGCGAGTGAAGCAGCGAGCGCAAGATCTCTTTGATCATCTCCAGTTTTACGGATTGTGCCGGCGAGAATTCTTGAAGTAACTAGAGACTTACTTAGCCTTACCAAGAGTTCTGGGGTTGCACCGATTAGGTCGGAATTGGAATAGACCCAAGTCGATGGATATTCATTGGCAAGTTCTTTAAGAAGGTTTCTTGTATTAATTGGTGAATCGAATGTGGCGCTAGCAAATCTTGCGAGCACCACCTTTTCTAATTGATTCTCCTTTATCTTCTCGACAGCTCGCGCCACTCGGTCCTGCCAGACATCACCGTTGCTCCCACTCCAACTTAAGTTAAGTGGGCTCTTTTCATTGCTTGCTTTT
>Ga0194118_10000927_pt1 | contig 45229 bp, 36 predicted proteins | sample TA2MahsurfametaG_2_FD_148662 | JGI IMG/M metagenome (GOLD analysis project Ga0194118, IMG submission 148662) | Freshwater microbial communities from Lake Tanganyika, Tanzania - TA2015013 Mahale N5 surface | ecosystem: Environmental > Aquatic > Freshwater > Lake | place: Tanzania: Lake...
AAGGACCGACCGCGCAAAGGCCGCATTGGATTCCAAAACCTCAGCCGCGCCGGTGGCCAGGTCGAGATCCGCAACGCAAAAATCCGCGTGCTGGACAAGTAAGCGCGGCCGCGCTTCGATCGGCTGCCATGTCCGACATCAAGATCACCCTCCACACCACCGCCGGCGACATCCACGCGACGTTCTTCGCGACGAAGGCACCGCTCACTTGCGCCAATTTTCTCAACCTCGCGCGCCGTGGCTACTACGACGGCGTGGCATTCCACCGCGTGATCGAGGGATTCATGCTGCAGGGCGGCGACCCGACCGAAACCGGCCGCGGCGGACCCGGCTACCGTTTCGCCGATGAATTCCATCCGGACCTCCGTCACAACGCACCGGGCGTCTTCTCGATGGCAAACGCCGGGCCGGGCACCAACGGGTCGCAGTTCTTCATCACCACCGCCCCCACCCCATTCCTCGACAACCGCCACTCGGTCTTCGGCCAGGTCACCGACGGACTCGACGTCGCGATGAAGATCACCGGCAAGAACAACACCGGCGAACGCGGATGCAAATCCGACGGCAAGGGCGACAAGATCGTCTCGATCACCATCCACGACGATGTCACCGAGCTGTTCGATTCGCAGAAGGATCACCTCGAGCATTGGAACTCGATCCTCGACCGTTGATCTTCACCTGCGCGCGCAAAACAACGCGTCCGCGTCCGCGCGGACGCGGGTGACGCGAAAAGAATGAACGGATTCTCCCGGGAAATCCGCTACAAAGGCGGACCTTTTCCTCATGAATGTCTCCCCTTATCTCAAGGAACTCTTCGACCTCAGCGGCAGGACCGCGGTGGTGATTGGCGGCACCGGCCACCTGTGTGGCGCCATCGCCGCCGGACTCGCCCGCGCGGGCGCGGAGATTGTGCTGGCCGGTCGCATCCCGGACAAGGCGGAGCCGGTCCTGCGCGACATCGCCTCGCATGGCGGCCGCGGATGGTTCGTTCCGGTCGATGTGACGTCGCGCGCGTCGCTGAACCAATTGCTCGAAGCCACTCTCGCACACGCGGGCAAGGCCGACATCCTCATCAACGGCGCCGGCATCCACTCAGACACCCCGTTTCTCGACATCGACGAAGAGGAATACGGCCGCGTGCTCGACACCAATCTCTCGGCAGTGTTCCGCGCCTGCCAGGTCTTCGGCAGCCACTTCATCGCCGAATCACGACCGGGATCGATCATCAACATCGGATCCGTCTCCGGCATCTCACCGCTGTCGCGCGCGTTCACCGACTCGCTCGCCAAGGCCGCCGTCCACAACCTCACCCGCAACCTCGCACGTGAATGGGCCGACAAGGACATCCGCGTCAACACGCTGGTGCCCGGCTTCTTCGCCGCCGCGCAAAACCCGCGCTTCGTGAACGAGAGCCGCGTGCTCGACATCCTCCGCCAGACGCCCGCATCCCGGTTCGGCAACGCCGACGAACTCATCGGCGCCACCCTGCTGCTCGCATCGCCACGCGCCGGCTCGTTCATCACCGGCGCGGAACTCGTCGTCGACGGCGGATTCCACGCCATGACGCTGTGACCACGGGCCAGCAAGGGATCCTTTGGCTGGATGCAGTCAATTCGTATTCAATTTGATTTGCAACGTCCGCGCGCCCGGCTCCTCCGAGGTGCTTGCGCCACGGGGGCGGACGATGTATCACCTCCGCCCCGGAAGCACCCGCCGGGATCCTCCCATTCTCATGATCAAGTGGATCCTTCAGAAAATTGTCGGCAGCAAGAACCAGCGCGAGCTGCGCAGGATCCGGCCGATTGTCTCCCGCATCAACGAAATCGAGGAGGCGCTGCAACGGGAACCCGAGGAGCGGCTGCGCGAACTGACCCGCCAGTGGCAGGATCACTTGGCGCGCTATCATCCGCTCGCAGTGCCGGCGAAGCCCGCCATCGAGCGCATGGATGCCGCGGAGCTTGCCGAGGTGGCCGCGGCGCTGGAAGCACGGCTCGCTTCGCTGCGTGCGGAGATTCCTTCGCTGCCGACGAAGGTCCAGGCGAGCGCCGCATCGATCGAAGAAGCGAAATCCGCCTTCCATGCGGCGGAGGCTGAATTTCCCCGCAGCCGCGCGCTCTATCTCGAACAAATCCTGCCCGAGGCCTACGCGGTGGTGAAGAACGCAGCGCGGCGGATGTGCGGCACCACGATCACCATCACCGACCAGCCGGTCGCGTGGGAAATGGTGCACTTCGACGTGCAGCTCGTCGGCGGCGTCGCACTGCACCGCGGGATGATCGCGGAAATGCAAACCGGCGAGGGCAAGACGCTGGTGGCCACCCTGCCGGTCTACCTCAACGCACTCACCGGCCTCGGGGTGCACATCGTCACGGTCAACGACTACCTCGCCCGCCGCGACTCGGAGTGGATGGGCGCGCTCTACCGGTTCCTCGGACTGACCGTCGGCTGCATCCAGAACCAGATGCCGCCGTGGGAACGCCGCGCCGAATACGCCTGCGACATCACCTACGGCACCAACGCCGAGTTCGGCTTCGACTACCTGCGCGACAACGGCATGGCCTCGACCAAGGAAGAACAGGTGCAACGCGGACACTACTTCGCGGTGATCGACGAGGTCGACTCGATCCTCATCGACGAGGCACGCACGCCGCTCATCATTTCCGGCCCGTCATCGCACTCGACGCACCAGTACGACCTGTTCAAACCGCTGGTCGACCAACTGGTGAAGCGGCAGACCCAGCTGTGCAACGACGTCGCCGCCGAGGTGAAACGCCATCTGGACGCCGGCGACAAGGAGTCCGCCGGCCGCGCGCTCTACAAGCTCAAGCTCGGCCAGCCGCGCAACCGGCAGCTCATGCGCTTCATGGAGGAGCCGGACATGCGCCGCCTGCTGGAGAAGGCGGAGCTTTCCTTCCACCAAGACGCGCAAAAGAAGGAGCTCTTCGCGCTCAAGGAGGAACTGTACTTCGTGATCGACGAAAAAGGCCACGATGCCGACCTGATGGACATGGGACGACAGTACCTCGCTCCCGACGATGCGGAGGCGTTCACGCTGCCGGACATCGGCACGCTCTTCGCCGACATCGACAACGACGCCTCGCTCGACGCCTCGCAAAAGGCCGCGGCCAAGGAACAGTGCCAGATCCGCATGGACGCACAGGCGCAGAAAATCCACAACATCACGCAACTCCTCAAAGCCTACTGCGTATTCGAAAAAGACGTCCAGTATGTGGTCAAGGACGACAAGGTGGTGATCGTCGACGAGAACACCGGCCGCGAAATGCCCGGACGACGGTGGTCGGACGGACTCCACCAGGCGGTCGAAGCCAAGGAGGGCGTCTCCATCGAAAAGGAGACACAGACTTTCGCGACGATCACGATCCAGAACTACTTCCGTCTCTACCAGAAGCTCGCGGGGATGACCGGCACCGCGGAGACCGAGGCGGCCGAGTTTCACGACATCTACCGGCTCGATGTCCTGCCCATCCCGACGAACCGGCCGAACCGGCGCGTGGACGAAAACGACCAGGTATTCAAGACCCGGCGCGAAAAGTTCAACGCGGTGATCGCCCGCATCGAAGAGGCCCACGCCAAAGGCCAGCCGTGCCTCGTCGGTACCGCATCGGTCGAGGCCTCGGAAACGCTGGCGCGGATGCTCAAGCGCGCGAAGATCCCGCACTCGGTGCTCAACGCGAAGTTCCACCAGCAGGAGGCCGAGATCGTCGCCCGCGCAGGCCAGCGCGGCGCGGTCACCGTCTCCACCAACATGGCCGGACGCGGCACCGACATCAAGCTCGGCGAAGGCGTGTCGGACCTCGGCGGATTGTTCGTGATCGGCACCGAGCGCCACGAATCGCGCCGGATCGACCGCCAGCTGCGCGGACGTTGCGCGCGCCAGGGCGACCCGGGACGATCGCAGTTCTTCATCTCGTTCGAGGATGATCTGATGCGCAATTTCGCCGCGGCCGACCGCATGACCTCGATGATGGAGCGCTTCGGCATGAAGGAGGGCGAGGCACTCGAGCACTCGTGGCTCAACCGGTCGGTGGAAACCGCGCAGAAGCGGGTCGAGCAGCGCAACTACACGTGGCGCAAACGCGTGCTGGACTTCGACGACGTGATGAACATGCAGCGCGAAGTCGTCTACGGCTATCGCAACGAGGCGCTCACCACCGAAGTGCCGCGAGATCTCGTCAACGAAATCATCGAGGAAACACTCGACTCCAGGGCGCGCGCGTTTCTCGGCGAGCAGGGCGAGGGCGCCCTCGACTGCGGCGAGCTGTTGCAGTGGCTGCACGGCACGTTGCCGATCCGCTTCGCGGACGATGAATGGAGCGGATGCCGCACGGCCGACGAGGTGGCCGCACGCATCATCGCGCGGGTGCGCGAGGCCTACACTGAGCGCACCGCCGGACTACCCGCGGAAGTGCTCGACATGGAGGAGCGCCGCATGGTGCTGGCCGCCATCGACAAGCAGTGGCAGGAGCACCTCTACGCCATGGACGCGCTGCGCGAAGGCGTGTCGCTGCGCGCGCAGGGACAAAAGGATCCGCTCGTCGAGTACAAGAACGAGGCCTACAGCCTGTTCGTGAGGCTGATGGATTCGATCAAGCAGGACGCGCTGCAGAACCTGTTCCGCTCCGCGGCCAATCTCGAGGCGTTCCTCAAGCAACTTCACAGCCAGCCGCAGCAACTCCAGGGCGGCGAGGAGACGCTCACCCGCGACCACGCGGCGGTGACCGGCAGCTCGGGCAACATCAACCCCGCCGCGCTGCCCTCGCCCGCCGGCAGCAAGCTCAAGCTCAACCTGCCCAAACGCAAACCCACCTTCGACATCGAGTCCACCGGACGCAACGCTCCGTGTCCGTGCGGATCCGGCAAAAAGTTCAAGCAGTGTTGCGGGCGCGAGGCCTGACCTCACCAGCCGATGACCGGCCGCGACATCAGGGAGATCCTCGACCGCTCCGGCGTCACGCCGAGCCGCAAGCTGGGCCAGAATTTTCTCGCCGATCCGAATCTCGCGCGTTGGATCGTCAGTCAGCTCGATGCGTCAGCGGACGATGCCGTGGTCGAAGTCGGACCAGGCACCGGATCACTCACCAGCCATCTCGTCGGCATGGTGCGACGGCTGATCCTGGTCGAATTTGACGAACGTCTCGCTGCGGCGCTGGCCGACCGCTTTCGCGACAGGAGCGATGTCGAGGTCCACCACGCCGATGCCGCGCGCATCGACAAGCGTCCATGGTTCGCGCATCGGCCGCTCAAGTTTCTCGGCAATCTCCCCTACTCGTCGGGCGGCGCGATCCTCAAGAACCTACTGGACGCGCCGCATCCCTTCGAGCGCGCTGTCGTGATGTTGCAAAAGGAGGTGGTCGACCGCCTGGCGGCCAAACCCGGATCCAAGGACTACGGCATGCTTTCACTGCGGACGCAGGTCAACTGGCGGGTTGATCCGCTGCGCACCGTGCCGCCCGAGGCGTTTCACCCGCGGCCGGCGATCGATTCGACGGTGGCGGTGCTCACTCCTCGCACCGGACTGCCGCCCTTCGACCGACGGCTCTTCGACGAACTCGTGCGCCGCGGATTCGCACAACGCAGGAAACAGCTCGCGAAGAACCTGCCGCACGGCACCGCATGGCCGGAGATCGCCGCGTCGCTGGGCGTGCCGGTCACCGCGCGCGCGGAGGAGTTGTCGCTCGACCAGTGGATCGCGCTGACGCGCGACTGTGATCGGCATCCCTTGAAGGACGTCCCCCAGAATGACGCGGAGCTTTTTGATGTCGTCGATGCCGACGACCGCGTGATCGATCGCAGGCCACGGGGCGAGGTGCACGCGCAAGGTCTGCTGCACCGCGCGGTGCACGTCTTTGTCTTCAACCGGCATGGCGAGCTGTTGTTGCAGAAGCGCTCGGCTTACAAAGACGCCCATCCCGGTGTTTGGGATTCGAGCGTCGCGGGGCACCTCGACGCCGGTGAGGATTACGATCACGCGGCCGTCCGCGAGCTCGATGAGGAAATGGGAATCCGCGGCGATGCCGCACCCGAGGAAATCAGACGGATCGCGCCATCCCAAGCCACCGGCTGGGAACACGTCCGGCTGTACCGCGCGTTCCATCACGGTCGCGTGGAATTTCCCGCGGCCGAGATCGAGTCGGTGATGTGGATGCCGCCCGAATCCATCGACGCATGGACCGCCTCCCGACCCGGGGATTTCGCGAGCGGCTTCATCGAATGCTGGCACATGTGGAGGAAATGCGGCATCGGAACGGAGTCCGGCCATTCTCCCATCCCATGAAAGTCTTGCTGACCATCCTGCTGCTGCCGCTGCTCGCCTGTTGCCGCGGACCCGAGCTGCTGCACGGCCGGGTCACGGCCGAGCTGCCGCACGATCCAAAGTGCTACACCCAAGGGCTCGAATTCCACGATGGTCGGCTCTTTGAAAGCAGCGGCGGCTACGGCAGCTCGACGATCCGCGAAGTCGACCCAGCGAACGGAATGGTGCTGCGCACCCGCGCGCTCGCACGCAACGTGTTTGCCGAGGGTATCACCCTGCTCCATGACGAACTCTGGATCCTCACCTGGCACGAGAACACCGCGTACGTCTTCAATCTGGACGATTTCTCGTTCCTGCGATCGTACAAATACACCGGCGAAGGCTGGGGGCTCGCCAACGACGGCAAACAGCTCGTCATGAGCGACGGCACCCACATCCTCAAGTTCATCGATCCGGAAAATTTTCGCATCGTCAGAACCATCGAGGTGACCGACCGCGGACGCCGCGTCGACCAGTTGAACGAACTGGAATTCGCCGACGGCGCGATCTACGCCAACGTCTACCTGAAGGATAAGATCGCCCGGATTTCTCCGAACGACGGACGCATCACCGCATGGATCGCCCTCGATGGATTGCGCAAACGGCTGCCGCAACCGCACGACGCCGAGGTGATGAACGGCATCGCCCGCAATCCGGCGAACGGCCGCCTGCTCGTCACCGGCAAGAACTGGCCGCGGATGTTCGAGATCGAACCGGTGCGCGAAGGTCCTTAGGGCGTTCCCCATCTGCTCCAAAGCCGCGCGGCGACAAAGCATCAGCCCCAGACCACACCCACCGGACAATGATCCGAGCCGTGGACGTGCGGCAGGATGTCCGCGGACCGGATCCGGTCGACATGAGCGGAAGAGATGCCGACATAGTCGATCCTCCAACCGACATTGCGGCCGCGCGCACCCCCGCGGTAGGACCACCACGAATACGCACCGGCGATGTCCGGATGAAAATGCCGGAACGTGTCGGTGAATCCGGCGTCGAGCAGCTTGCCGAAGCTCTCACGCTCCTCATCGGAAAACCCCGGACTGCGGCGGTTCTCCTTCGGACGCGCGAGGTCGATCTCCCGGTGGGCCACGTTGAGATCGCCGCAAAACACCAGCGGCTTGCGCCGCGCACAGGCTGTGACGTGCGCGCGGAACACCTCGTCCCAGCGAAGGCGGTAATCCAGCCGCCGTAACTCGTCCTGCGCGTTGGGCGTGTACACGTTGACCAGGATGAACTCGGAAAACTCCAGCGTGAGCACACGACCCTCGCGGTCGTGTTCATCCATGCCGAAACCCATGCTCACCTCGAGGGGAGCCTCGCGACTGAACACCGCGACACCGGAATAGCCGGGTTTTTCCGCCGAATTCCAAAACGCATGATACCCGTCGAGCGCGCCGGGAAGCGGCACCTGCTCCGGCCGCGCCTTCGTCTCCTGCAAGCACAGGATGTCGGGCGATTCCGCCGCGACGAAATCCGCGAAACCCTTGCCCAATACCGCCCGCAGGCCGTTCACATTCCATGAAATCAAGCGCATGCGCAAACCATCCGCGTCCCACGATCCGCTGGCAAGCCCACTAAAATGGGGTCAGGCTGCAAATCTTGACAAATTCCACCGCCCTCTGCATCTTCAGCCCATGGCAAGAAGCATTCGCATCGAATTCCCAGGCGCTTATTACCACGTCATGGCCCGGGGCAACCGGCGTCATGCGATTTTCCACGACGACGACGACCGCCGGTTCTTCCTCGCCACGCTCTCGGAAGCTTGTGCGATGACCGGATGGCGCGTGCATGCCTGGGTCCTGATGAAAAACCACTATCATCTGTTCATTGAGACGCCCGAGGCCAACTTGGTCACTGGCATGAGCTGGCTGCAGAACACGGTGACCCGGCGTCACAATGTCCGGCACGCGGCCTGGGGCCGCCTGTTCGGCGACCGCTACAAGGCGGTGCCGGTGGATGGTGCGGACCCTTGGCACTACCGGACACTCGCCGACTACATCCATCTCAATCCGGTCCGGGCCGGCCTCATCAAACCGAAAGCTCGTGAGAGCATCCTCGACTATCCATGGAGCAGCGTTGCCGGCGGATGGGCGTTGCCTCCGAACAAACGACCGAAGTGGATGGTGGCACAAGAAGGACTGCGGCGCTTCGATCTGCCCGATTCGGTGGCCGGGCGGCGGCGCTTGGTCGAGCAACTCGACCGCCGCGCGATCGAGGAGGAGATGAAGAACTGCGGAGTGCCGGTCGTCCCCGCGGAGGTCGATGCACGCAGCAGCCATTTGCGTCGGGGATGGTACTGGGGCGGCCAGACATTCGCCGCCAAGCTTCAAAAGCTCACGGATCAGATCGCCAAGGGCCACCCGCACCTATCGAGATCCTACCGCAACACACCGCAACTCAGGGCACACAGTGAGGGACAAGCGGAAGAATGGCTGAAAGAAGGCATTCAGGCCGCAGGCCTTGCGGCCCGTGAGCTGCCGCAATTGAAGGGATCGGACCCCCGCAAACTCGCACTGGCCGAACTGCTGTGGAAACGGACCACCGTTTCACAGGAATGGATCGCACGGAAGCTGGCCATGCGCAGCGCCGCCAACGTCAGCCAGCAATTGCGGCGGTTGGATCGAAAGCACGTGCTCTCCAAGGTGCCGCCCGCGATGCGGCGCTTTCTCGGCAATGCCTGGCAGGCGGAGGGTTGAAGGACGTTTTGTCAAGATTTGCAGCCTGACCCCATTTGCGTGCGGAGGATGCGGGCGCGCAGCTTGAGGTCGTCGCCGAGCGCCTCGAAGCGGATGTCGGTGAGGCGGTGCGGCGCGGGCAGGCCGTTTCCCGCAAGCGCCGGCACCGGGCCACCACAGAGCATCGGCGCGTAGTAGACGACGATTTCGTCGATCAGCCCGGCCTCCACCAGGGCCGATGAAAACACGCCGCCGGCCTCGACCAAGGCGCAACGCACCCCTTGGTCGGCGGCGAGATTCCGCAAGGACGCCTCAAGATCACCACACGGGCGGATCAAGGTGCGCTCACACCAACGATCGCTGAACAACGGAGCCTCGCGTGGCAATGACTCCGGCTTGTCCGTGAACACGACTCGCCACGGCTGGTCCCTGCCCCCCGCGAAATCGGCATCGCGAATCGTCAGCGCCGGATGATCGCGGCGCACCGTTTCACCGCTGGTGAGAACCGCATCCACCTCGGCGCGCAAGCGCTGCACGTCGGCGCGCGCGGCCTCGCCGGTGAGCCATCGGGATTCGCCCGGCGGCCGCGTGATCCTTCCGTCCAGACTCATCGCGCACTTCCAAATCACCCAAGGCAATCCACAAGCGATCCACTTCGCAAATGGACGAATCAGCGAGAACGCCTCATCCGCAAGCACTCCCGCGCGCACCTGGATGCCGTGCGCCTCGAGCATCGCGTCCGCCCGCCCGGAGTGCGCGGGTGCCGGATCCGTGCAGGCGTACACGACCCGCGCCACACCCGCGTCGATGAGGCCCTGGGTACACGGCGGCGTGCGGCCGAAGGTCGAACACGGTTCGAGCGTGACATAGATGGTGGACCCGCGCGCGGCTTCAGGGCCGTGGCTTCCGAGCACGTTCGCAAGCGCCTCGCGTTCGGCGTGCGGACGACCCGCCGCGCGGTGCCAGCCGGATCCGAGCAGGATGCCGTCCTTCACGACTACCGCGCCGACTGCAGGATTCGGCGCGGTTTTTCCAACTCCTTTGCACCCCTCCGCAATGGCAAGGCGCATCCATGCCTCGTCATTCATCGGCGGCAGGACGCATGGGTTCAACGCCGATCGGCCGCTCGCTGGCAAGCTGCATGTCACGCTGCGGGAGGGGAATGCGGATGCCGGACTCGCCCAGCCGCTTGCCGATCATCAACCGCAGGTCGCTCGCGACCACGACCGGATTCGCGCCGCTGCCGAGTTCAAGCCAGTAGTAGAGCGAAAACACCAGCGCGTCTCTGCCGAAATCATCAAACACCGCGAACGGCGCTGGATCCTTGCACACAAGCCCGTGACGTCCCGCCGCCTCAGCGAGGATGTCCATGATCAACGCCGGAGGCGTACCGTAATCAACCCCCACACGAAGGCTCTTGCGGATCGTGGACGAGGTGAGCGTCAGATTCGTCACGCGGTTTTCGAGGAAGATCGAATTCGGCACGATCGACTCCTGATCGTCGGCCGCACGGATCACCGACGAGCGCGTGTTGACCTCGGTGACGGTGCCGATCACGCCACCGACCTCGACCACATCCCCGACACGAATTTTTCGCTCCACCAGCAGGATGATGCCGCTGATGAAGTTCTTGATGAGCGTCTGCGTGCCGAAACCGACACCGATGGCCAGCGCGCCGCCCAGGAACGCGAAGATCGTGAGCGGGATGTTGAGATAGGAAAGCGTACCGATCAGCAACATCAGGGAGACGAGAAGCATCAGCCACTTGCGCAGCGTGCGGGCCTGTGCCTCGAACAAATAACCGCGGCGGACCAGCGTGCGTTGCACGCGACGCAGGACACGGGACGCGAGGAGCCAGCCGACCAGGAAAAAAAGCAAACCTCCGAGCAGCATGCCGAGGGTGACGCTCACCTTGCCGGTGATCGTCTGCCCGTCCACTTCCACCTGATCCTCGAACGAAAAGATCGTGAGCGACCAGACATTGCCCAGCCATGAGGGAATCGAGGACACGAGAGTGCCGATCCGCTGGCTCAAGTCGGTGGATCCGGGTGGTGCCGGAGCGTGGTGTTCAATCCATCGTCCCACCTGCTCTTCAAGATTCCTGACCGCCTGGATCGCCCTTCGCTGCATGGCGAGCTTTTCACTGAGCGCGGCACGTTGGTCGTCGAACTCGTCCGCGCGTGAATCACCGGCGGCCATCGCCGCGGCGCGCGATTCGAGTTTCGCAAGATCCGCAGCCGAAGCCGCGTTGTCGCTTTCGATCACTTCCCGCCACACCCGCAGGCGTCCGGCGGTTTTCACGAGCGATTGCGCCACGGTCCTCGCTTCCGCCGGATCCGCGGCATTCATCAACACGCGGCGGTCAGCGTAGACCGCACGATACTGGCTTTCCAATTCGACGAGGCTTTCCAGCAGTTGCCGCATCGATTGAAGCGCGTCGAGACGAATCCCGGCAGTGGCGAGTTTCAGCCGCGCGGGATCGTCATCGGCGGCGACCTGGCCAGTCAGGTCCATTCTCTCCTGCGCCGCCTGACGCGCGCGCAAGGCGGACTGGATCCGTTTTTCGACTGCCTGGATTTCCTTCGCGACAGCCTTGGCGCGTTCCTGCGAAAGATGATGAATTCGTTGGAGTTCCTCCTCGGTAAATCCGACGTCGTCGCGCATCGTGCGGATCTTGCGATCGAGAAGGTCCAGATCGGACCTTGCCGCGGCCACCGACTGGCGTAGGTTGGCCATCCCCGCTTCAACCAGTGCGGCACGCACGGCCTGCAGTCGCGATTTCGCCTTGGCGGTGTCGAGTGCCCATCGTGCGGCCTCCACCGCATCTCCTTGCGCGCCTTGCAGCGCGGCATTCGCCCGCCCCACGACGTCCGCGTCGGATTTAGCGTCTGTCAGCACACCGGCAAGCACGCGTTCGAAGTTCGCCATCGATGACTCGTGTGTCGCGAGTTTCGACCGCACGGCTTGCCGCTCGCCGGTGAGTTCATCCAGCCAGAGCACCGGATAGGGCGGCGGCTCCTTGAATCCTGCCCACGCCGATGCCGCCGCACGCGACTGCTCGGCCGCCTTGACGGCATCGCCTCGCGCGGACAAGGCCGCGAGCGCGTTGGATGCGTGAATGACGATCTGCCCGAGCGTGCGTTTGCGCTCGTCGAGATCTGCGGCCGTCACACCAACAGGCAGCGACGCCGGATCGACCCCGTCGAGACGCGTGAGCGCGTCGCGCGACTCACCCAGCCATAGCTCGAGGCGCTTCGTGGCATCCTCCGGTGTTTCCGCGGTCTTGGCAGCCTCGGCCGACTGACCACCCAGCGATTTGGGCAATGATGGAAGCTGCGCACGCAGCGTGGCCACACAACACAGCACGGCCAGGATGGTCGCGACGGAAAGCCGGGTTGACGACGGGTTCATCTCCTTGCCGGTGGATGGCGGCTTGCGACCGGAGACGGTCGCGCGGGATGTACTAACGCGGGGCCGTGCGGGATTCAATGACGAATGAGGGTGGTGCGAGAGGAATGCCACCCGTCGATTCACGGCTCGCCCCGCTCGTCGCGCTCCAACTGGATGCGATCCTCGAGGTTGCGGGCCTTGACGCGATAACCACGCTTGGACCAACGCTCCACCGCCATGCGGCGCTTTTCGGCGCGGGCCTTCAACGCCGCAATCTCGCTTTCAAGATTCAGAAATGCCGCGTGCCGCCCGGCATCGAGCGTGCCCGCATCGACCGCGGCGCGCACCGCGCAGCCGGCATCTCCGCGATGGCGGCAGTCGGCGAAGCGGCATTCCGCCGCGAGCGCCTCTAGATCGGCAAAGCTCGTGCGCAGCGTCGACTCATCGGTCCACATCTGGATTTCGCGCATGCCCGGATTGTCGATGAGCATTCCGCCGCCCGGGAGCAGCACGAGTTCGCGCGACGTCGTGGTATGCCTGCCCTTGCCCGTGCGCTCGTTCACTTCCCCCGTCCACTGCCACTCCTCGCCAAGCAATTCATTGACCAAAGTCGATTTGCCAACCCCGCTCGATCCAACGATGCAAAGGGTGATACCGGGTTGAAGGTGGCGTTTGAGCACCTGCAAGCCGTCGCCGCTCAACGCGCTCGTCACATGCACCTCGGCCGAGAGATCCAATCGGCAAATCTGCTCCGCCGCGTCACGGTTGCGCGCCGCTTCGTGAAGATCGGCCTTGTTCACCAGAACGAGCGCCTTGGCCCCGCTGCGGCTGATCAGCGTGAAATACCGCTCCATCCGGCGGAGGTTGAAGTCCGCGCCGGCATCGGTCACGACCGCGACCACGTCGACATTCGCACCGATGACCTGAGCCTGCGCGCTGTTGCCCGGCATCTTGCGCATGAAGCAACTTCTCCGCGGCAGACGCGCCCGGATCACCGCATCGCCCTCTCCACGCTCGACCGCCACCCAGTCCCCCACCGCAGGCAAATCCGCATCGCACTCCGCCTCATGCCAGACACGTCCGCCCAACACGACCTCGATTTCCTCCCCGTCCCCGAGCACCGCCCCGAAATTGATCGGCGTTTCACGCACCAGCCGAGCCGGAACCCAGCCCATGGAACGATACCGATCGAAAGCATCATCGAAATGCTTACACCATCCCAAGGACTTCAACTGCATCCGGAAATGATCCTAGCCGCAAGGACGCCGCTTCGCAATCACCGAGCGCGATGCGGCTCCGGGCGCGCGACCTGTCAAATTCGGCTTTCCGCAGCTGGCCCACCGTGGAAAAATCGGCGCATGGAGGCGCAACTCAAAGAGCGGCTCGACGCGTTTCTGCGTGGCAAGGGACTGCGGCGAACCGAGCAACGCGAGCGCATCCTCAAGGCGGTGTTCTCCAAGGACGAGCATTTCACCGCCGACGAACTCTGCGATCGCGTGCGAAGAAGTGACAGCGGGATATCGCGGGCCACGGTGTACCGCACGCTTGCCCTGCTGGTGGAGGCCGAATTGCTGAGGGAAATCGATTTGGGCGACCAGCACACGACCTACGATCCGAACTTTCTCGAAAAACCGTCGCACAACCATCTGGTCTGCATCGACTGCGGCAAGGTCATCGAATTCGAAGACGCGCACATCGACACACTCAACGACTGCGTGACCCGGCGGCTCGGATTCCGCGCGGTGAAACAGTCGTTGCGCATCGAGGCGACTTGCGAGCAACTCCGCAAGCGCGGCCGCTGCCCCAACCTCATCGCGGCCCGGCTCACCGGCCGCCGACTGCGGCGCAAGCGCTGATCGGGAAACGACACGTCCCCCAACGGCATGCCCCCGTCACCAGGCATGCGGGAGTCTCGGTCATGCACACGCCAAGAGCGGATCCGGGGCAAAGCCCGGCCGGATCACCCGGCGGGTTTTGTCAAGATTTGCAGCCTGACCCCATTTTCCGAGGCACTGTCACCGGAATGACAGGATCTTCACGTTCATCGGGGCTTTCCGGGCCATTCCCTCTTCTTTGCGCCGGTTTCCGGTTGCCAGCGGCCCCCGCCCCGACTAACTGGATTCGACATGCACCCGCACTCCCGTCGTCGCTTCCTCAAGTCCGCCGCCGCATTCGCCGGCGCGGGTTTCGCCCCGAACCTTCTGCTGCGCGGGCAAGACGCCAGCGCCAAGCAACTCCGCATCGCCTGCATCGGCGTGGGCGGCCAGGGGCTCAGTGATCTCGTCCAAATCGCCGTCGGCAACCAGATTGTCGCGATGTGCGACGTCGACCGCAGGATGGCGGAGCTGACCCGCATAACCGCGCAAGGCGAGGTGCCCGGCGCGATCGCCCGTTTTCCCCAAGCCAAGTTTTTCTCGGACTACCGTGAGATGTTCGCGCAGATGGCCGACCAGATCGACGTGGTCTCGGTCACCACGCCCGATCACATGCATTTCCCGATCGCGATGGAGGCGATGCGCCGGGGCAAGCACGTCTACGTGCAGAAGCCGCTAAGCAATAACCTGTGGGAAACCCGCGTGATGGCGCGCTACGCCGAGAAGAAGGGCGTGTTCAGCGTGATGGGCAACCAGGGCGCCACCTACGACGGCACCCGCGTGCTGCGCGAGTGGATTGAGGCGGGTCTCATCGGCGAGGTCAAAGAAGTCCACTACTGGACGAACCGGCCGATCTGGCCCCAGGGCAAGGGACTGGAGTTCCCGGCGATGCCCGTGCCCGAGCAGCTCAACTGGGATGTGTGGCAGGGATCCTGCGCGACCGAGCGTCCGTACAACGAAAAAATCCATCCGTTCGCATGGCGGGGATTCTGGGACTACGGCTGCGGTGCCCTCGGCGACATCGGCTGCCACAGCTTCAACTCGGCGTTCTGGGCGCTCGACCTCAAGGGCGATTTCGTCGTCGAGGCGAGCAAGGTTTCGGAGTTCGACGATACGCTCGCGCCGAAGCGCTCGACCATTGTCTATCAATTCCCCGGCAAGGGCGGCCGCACGCCGGTGAAGGTCGTGTGGCAGGACGGCGTGAACGATCCCAACACCGATCCGGAATTCCTGCGTCCGCCGGGCATCCCGGCCGATCTTCAGTTGAATGCGGAATTCGGTCAGGTCTTCGTCGGCAGCGAGGGGGTGATCTTCTGCAACGATGCGTATTGCCGCCAATCGCCGGTGCTTTACCCCGAAGCGCTGCGGGAAAAAGCGCGCACGGTCGAGCGCAAGTACGATCGCGTGAAAGGCGGACCTCACCAGGAATTGTGTCGCGCGATCCTCGGCCAAGGGCCCAAGCCGGTCTCCAACTTCATCGATCATGCCGGGCCGCTCACTGAGATGGTGCTCGCGGGCAACCTCGCCGTGCGTCTCGGCAAGCGCATCGATTGGGACTTCGACCGCATGCAGGCGCGAGGACTTCCGGAAGCCACTCCGCTGCTCAAGCGCGTGTACCGCAAGGGCTGGGAGCCGGACCTCTCGTGATGCTCGGCACCGGCCGCCGCGGGCGGCGGAGAAGATGTCGGATCCGGCCGGATTCGCCACCGCGGCTTTGGAAACTGCTGACTTGCATGGAGCCATGCTCTCTGCCAAGATGACTCCATGAATCGCATTGCAAAAAAAACCTCGATTAAAAAAGTGGCCGCTCGCTTGGTTCGCGAATTACCCGAGTCCGCGAGTTGGGATGATCTGATGTACGAAATCCTCGTTCGTAAGAAAATCGATGCCGGATTGGATGATTTGCGGCTTGGAAGGAAGCACAGCCACGCATCCGTTCGCAACCAGTTTGGATTCGCATGACCATCACGTGGTCAGCGCAGGCGCTCCGCGATCTACATGCCATCCGTGATTTCATCGCGCGCGATTCCGAGCACTACGCACAGCTGCAGCTCGAGCGCCTCATTTCGAGCGCCGAACGGGCCGCCGATATGCCAACGAGGGGACACCCCGTGCACGAGTTTCGCGAATCCGGACTCCGCGAGATTCACGAAGGTTCATACCTGATCATCTACAATCTCAACGACGATGAGTTTCAGGTGGTGACCATTGTCCACATGAAGCAGCGCGTCACCCGGCGACATTTGAGCTAAACCATCCGACACGATCCACATCCGCGACCTGGTCGCAATCCCCCCCGCTTCCCGCGGGTCTGGCGCTGGCTGGGCAACCCTGCACCTCCCCCCGCCGGATTCGCCACCGCGGATCGAGTCCGGGTTTGACCTGCGGCGTTCACCGGCGCAGCATTCCGCCGCACCGCATCCGAACCGCCCATGACCGATCAGGAAACCGACCGCGATGAATCCCCGCTCGGCCTTGTCTTCGGGGCCTTGCTGCTCCGCCTCTGGCTGGGCATGCGCGCCTTGCAGACGGGCCTTGAGAAATACGCAGGCACCAAGGCGACCGATCAGGCGGTGAACATCGACGGCACCCCCAACACCTACGGGCTGAGCGCGACAACCACCGTCAAACACTACGCGCTGGAGAACTACCACGGTCTGCCCAAGGCGCTGGCGTCCAAATTCGAGGCCGAGCCGCTGATGTCCAAGGCGATGCTTCCGCTTTTCGACAAGCTGCTGGGCCCGGCGATGATCCTGCTGGGCATCGCCATTCTGCTGGGTATCGCGCAACGCGTCTCGCTGTTCTTCCTCGGCCTGCTGTTCACCAGCCTCACCTGGGGGCTGATCCTCATCAAGCAAGACGACGGCGTTTCCTGGTTGGCGACGCACCTGCTGTTGGTGGTCGCCGCACTCGCTCTTGCGCCGCACAACCGCTTCACCGTTCTGAGAAAATGGTAAGCCCGCCGAAGACGCAGCCATGAATGAGCCATCCGTGATCAGCCGACGCGACTTCCTCGCCAAAGCCGGCATCGGTGCCGGGCTGGTACTCGGCGCGCCGGGCATGCTTCGCGCCGCCACGCCCGGCGCATCGGACAAGATCCACATCGCACTGATCGGCATGGGCAAGCAGGGCCGCGTCCTGTTCGAGGCGATGGCCAACATTCCCGGACTTCATTTCCAGGCGGTCTGCGACATCTGGGGCTACAATCTCAAGGGTGGAGTCGCCAAGGTGCGCGCGCTACAAGGGCACACGCCCAACGGGTACACCGATATCGACGACCTGCTTGCGAAGGAGAAAGGACTCGACGCCGCGGTGATCGCGACCCCGGATTTCTGGCACTCGCCGCACACGGTGAAATGCCTCGACGCCGGGCTGCACGTTTACTGCGAGAAGATGATGGCCCACACGATCGAAGCCGCGCGCGAGATGGTGCGGGCGATGGAGCGCAGCGGGAAACTCTGCCAGATCGGCCACCAGCGGCGCAGCAACCCGCGTTACCGGTTCACCCGCGAGCGGCTCATCGACGGCGAGCGCATCTGCGGGCGGATCATCAATGCCAACGGCCAGTGGAACCGCTCGCTGCGCGCGTCGCAGGACATCGCCTTCAACAAAAAGCTGGCGATCGATCCCGCCGTTCTCAACCGCTACGGATTCAAGGACATGCACCAGTTCATGAACTGGCGCACCTACCGGGATCTTTCGGGCGGACCGATCTCCGACCTCGGCGCCCACCAGATCGACATCTTCAACTGGTTCTTCGGCATCGCGCCGAAGCGCGTCTACGCCTCGGGCGGCAATGATTATTTTAAGGACCGCGAGCACTTCGACAACGTGATGTGCATCTTCGATTACGACACGCCGCAGGGCGGCGCGCGCGCGTTCTACCAAGTGCTCACCACCACCAGCGCCGGCGGCGGATTTTGGGAAAGCTTCATGGGCACCGAGGGCACGATCAAGATCTCCGAGATCGCGTCGAACTCGGCGATCTACCGCGAGGATGGCGCACCGCCGTGGGACGCGCTGGTCGATCGCGGACTGCTGCGACGTCAGCCCGCGCCGCCAAAACCGCCGCCATCCGCGGATGCCGTTGCCTCATACGAATCGGCAGCGCCCGAGGTGTTCGAGTTGCCCGGCGGATTCAACAAGCCGGCGCACCAGCCGCATCTCGAGAATTTCTTCAGCGCCGTGCGCGGCGAGGCGACGCTGCACTGCGACGCGCGCCACGCATTTGAAAGCGAAGCGCCGATCTTCTGGGTCAATCCGTCCGCGCACTCGCGTGCCCCCATCGAACTCACCCCCGAACACCTCGCCGTATGAAAGCACAACGCCACACCACCCCGCTCCTCAGCGCCGTCATTCTCGCAAGCTTCCTCGTCGGCTGCGGCAAGCCGTCCGACTCGGACCAGTCCTCGACCGATGCCGCGTCAGCCGCCGCGCCGGCCGCCGAAACCGCCGCATCACCGCAAACCGGGATTCCGCTGGTCACGGATTATCCGCCCGAACTCATCGAGGGCACGCCCAAACCGATGAACGTGCCCAACCTGGTGCAACCACCGACCAAGGCACCGGAATTCCTGGTGCCCGAGGGCACCGCCCTGCTGTCCAAAGGCAAGCCCGTCACCAGCAGCGACAGCAATCCGATCATCGGCGACCTCGCCTACATCACCGATGGCGACAAGGAGGCCGGTGAAGGATACTTCGTCGAACTGCTCGACGGCCTGCAGTGGGTGCAAATCGATCTGGAACAATCGGCCAAGGTCTCCGCCATTCTCGTCTGGCATTTTCACTCGCAGCGCCGCGCCTACCACGATGTGGTGATCCAAGTCTCCGACGATCCGGAATTCCAGACCGGCGTCACCACGGTTTACAACAACGACTATGACGAGTCGGCCGGCCTCGGCCGCGGCAGCGACAAGCCCTACGTTGAATCACGCTTCGGCCTGCTCATCGACACCAAGGGTGCGACCGGACGCTACGTGCGACTGTACAGCCATGGCAGCACCTCGAACGAGATGAACCACTACATCGAGGTCGAGGTGTTCGGCTCGGCTTCCTGAGCGACCTCTCCGTCCGGTTCGACCGGCTGACCCGGCACCTCCCCACTCTCCGAAGCCGGGCCGGGTTGCTCCACGGCGGTTTCCCCGGTTGCGGGAACATCCGAATTGACCTCGTCCACGGCGGAGACCGGTTCATCGGTGACGATCGCAGGGGCGGATTCATCCGGTGACGCGGCAGAATCGATCGTCGCTTCCGGTCCGGCAGCAGCTGCCGGAACCGGATCGTCGCCGGTGATGCCGTCAGTGCTTTTCTTCCTGCGCTTTTTATTTCCTTGCGGCGACGAGGCGGCCACACCTGCCTGAGGTTGCAGAGCTATCTCGCGAACTTCCTGCACCACCAGCGTGTCGTCGGTGAACAGCAGGATGTGTCCCTGCTGCAAAAGCCAGAACAGGTCGGCAGCGAACTCGGCCGGGGGCGCGGTGCCGCCTTCAGGCAGCACGGCATTCCACAGGCCTTCGAGTTTCGCCGGGGCATTGGCGCGGATCCACCCGACCATGATGGCAGGCCGCTCGGCGAGCGTGGCGTCCTTGGGCAGCGGGTGCGGACGCGCCGGACCGGTGAAGAGTTTCCCCTGGCGCTTGAAAATCGGCAGATGTTCTTTTTCGAGTGCCTTGCAAATGGCCGGGATGAGCAACGACGGATGATTGCGCGCGTGATTGCCAGCCATGCGCATCGAGGTCATCAGCGAAGGCGACAAGTGACTCGGCGCGATCGAGGCGGCAAACGACGCCTGATGCGTTTCTTCAAAGGCCTGGTCGAAGCAACGTTGCTCGAGCAGGCGCTTCACCGCCATCGGATCGTCTGACCAGTCGTCGTCGCTCCCGCCCTTGATGCGCCAGCGCGTCCGCTGCTTCATCGATTCGAGCCATGCGTTGACCGCTTCCTCACCGCGTTCGGTGCGCACCTTCGAGGTGTAAACGGCGAATGGCAGATGCGGATAGCGCTCCTGGTGAATGCGGCGCAAGTTCGACTGATAAGCGTGGAAATTCGGCGGACCCAGCCATTCGCCGGACAATCCGCAACGCGCGACGACCTGGAAATTCCCGGATGGCGGATCCGATTCGGTGGTTTCCTCGTCAAGCAGTTGTGGTTTCAGATCGGATTGCCAGAGGTGATCCATTGCCTCGGCCCGCGTGAGGAACAACGAGGTGTCGAGCCTGCCGCGGAACATCGGCGGTCGGTCGGATGACGCCTCAAACACCGCGATGCACCGTCCGCGCTCCGCCAACAGAATCTTCGCCACATCAATGATCGGGTACACCCTCGCGACTTGGTGGATTTCCTTGGCGACGAGTTGCACCGCATGCGGTTCCGGCACGAGCGTGACGTTCACGCCTGCAGCCGGCGCTGGTGGTTCGTCGCGCGGCTCACGCGGCGGCCTGTCAAAACCGCCCTTGCGTCCGCGGTTGAAAGGTCCGCCCCCGCGGTCGTCGCGGTCGAAGCGCTCACGACGATCGGCGCCACCACGGGAGTCCTTCGATGGTCCAGAGTCGCGAAATTCCTTTTTGCCCGCCGGCTTCGACGGTGGCGATGTGGCCTTCGCCCACGAGGGCCCCAGGGCGAAATTGGCCATCAGCGCATTCAGCGATTCCGGGTCGGGCTTGCTCACGGCGCGAACTCTAGTGGGTCGTTTTGAAAATGACAAACTCCGGATTCCCAATCATCGCCGGTTCTCCCGGTCATTTCCAGCCTCCAACAGGTCGAGCACGCGATCGACCGCGCCACGATGCCTGTCGAGGCACGCGCTGGCCGCCGCCGCTTGCCGACGGGCGTGCACGGGGTCCAATGTCGTGCGGATGGCACGGGTGAGCGACGCCGCGTCCTCCACCCGGATGGCCCCGCCTGCCGCGACCATCGCCGATGCAAGAGGTTCGAAGTTCTCCATGTGCGGCCCGAACACGACCGGCTTGCCCGCGAGCACGGCCTCAACCGGATTTTGTCCGCCTGTGGCGAGGATGCTTTTGCCGATCACCACCACATCGGCATAGGCCGTCCAGTCGCGCAACTCGCCGGTCGAATCGATCACCAGCACCGATGTTCCTGGCAAAGCAACGGTCGCCGCATCCATGGTGGATCTCAACACAGGTTGGAAACCCGCGGTTCTGAGTTCCACGACCACCTCGTCCCGACGCTCGGCGTGCCTTGGCGCGGTGACGATCAACACCTGATCGGCCGCCTGTGATGCGGCTCGCGCGATCCACGCGTCCTCACCCGTATGCGTGCTCGCGGCGAGCACGACGCGCCTTGCCTCGCCGAACTTCCCGAGCATCGCGCCGAATTCATCGCGGATGTGCGGCGGAACCGCATCGTCCGGGTCGTACTTGAGACTGCCGGTCGGATGGATGTTTGCCGGATCCACACCGAGGAGTTTCCAGATGACTTCATCGCCGGGTTCCTGCACCGCGACGCCGTCCAACAACGAAAACCACGGACGCAGCAACGCGGCGAACCTGCGGTATCGACGCGCGGAGCGTGGCGACATCCGCGCGTTCACCAACACCACTGGCATGCCGCGTTGGCGCGCTGCAATCAGCAAATGCGGCCATGCCTCGCCTTCGACAAGGACGATGCGCCGCGGCTCGAAGCGGTCGAAGTAGCGCCGCACGGCAAAGCGGAAATCCAGCGGCGCATAGGTCACGCGCAGTCCGTCGATGCCGGCAGAACTCGCCACGGCGTGCCCGGTGGCGGTGCCGGTTGCCAGGACGAATGATTGACCGGGTTCGCGCCGGAGCCAGGCGCGGATCAACCGCAGTGCGATCATGACTTCACCGACGCTGACCGCATGAAGGTGGATCGCGCCGCAGGGTTCGGATTCGCGATCGCGGTGGTGGATGCCGACGCGTTCGCCGAGGCCCGTGCCGATGCCGCCGCGGCGCAGCATCCGCAGCCACCAGCCGGGCAAAGCGATGATCAGAAACACCGGCAACAGCAACCGGTAGATCCAGAGACTGGCCCAGCGAGGCATCGCACGGAGCGTGCGCACCGACACGGCCGAGGTAAAGGCCGGAGTCAGCCACCCGAAACGCTGAAAATCACCAGCGCACTGCCACCATACTCCCGCCGGTCGATCTCGCGCAGGCCCGGCACATCCGGCAGGCGATGATGCTTGGAGATTTCGATGACCGCACAGCCCTGCGGCGCGAGCCGCGGAGGCAACAGCCCGCCCGCGAGCAATTCGCCGGCATGATCCCGGTCGCCGGAGTGCTTCCAGTACGGCGGATCGGCGAAGATGAGATCATAACAGGCGGAGTCGCGCTTGAGAAACGACACGACGTCGGAGCGGACCACGCGTCCTCCGGACAGACTGGTTTTCACGAGGTTTTCGGAAATAGCGGTGCAGGCTTGGCGATGGTGGTCGACGAAGACGCAAGCGGCGGCCCCACGACTCAACGCTTCAAGGCCGATCGCACCCGATCCGGCGAACAGATCGAGCACCCGCGCCTCCTCTACCCGTGATCCGAGAATCGAGAAGATCGCCTGACGCATGAAGTCGGTGGTCGGCCGCGCGACCGCCGACGGCACCTTGATCGCGATTCTTCCGGCGGTACCGGCGATGATCCTCATCTATCGTTTGGCCCCTTTTTTCGCGGGAGCGGGTTTGGCCACGGCCTTCGGTTGCAGCGGAATGCGGACCACCACGCTCTTGTCCATCAATCGCGTGCCCTCGGTCGACATTTCCTGCGCGCGGTAAACGATGAGCCCGAAGGGCTGACCGACAAAACGGCCGATCGCGATGTTCTCACGGTACTTGCTGATCTCACTCTCCTCCTCGAACTTCCATTCCGATCCACTCCATGCACCGAGAATGCTGTCCGGATCCGCCTTGATGTCTTCGATGCGCTTGAGCCGACCGCTGGGCGAAGTGAACGAATCCGTCGCGGGATCGTAGCGCAGCGTCGAGATCGGAGCGGCTGCCCCCCCGGCAGTGATGCTCCATCCCTGGCCCGACTTCTTCAGCAAGATGACGATTTCCTCCGCGGCCTTGAATTCGCGTTTGCGCCAGAGCGCGAGGTATTCATCGTACTCGGTCTTGCTCAGCCCGAGCCGCTCGTCATACGGCAATGGCACGCCGGGCTTCGCGTTTTTCGAATACTCGAGATACCATTCCTTGTTCTTGCGCGCCGCGACTTCCACTTTGGCCATGTATTTCTCGATTTCCTTGGGCGGCAGCACCATGCCGATCTCACCCTTGAGCGGTTTGCCCTCCGGCAGCAGCCCGTCGAAGACCTCGGGCACTTGGCCGAACGCGGCGGACGCGACCAACGACATCAGCGGAATGAGCATGCGCAACTTCATGGGAATGGTGGACGCAGCGTGAACCCTCCGCGCAGGATGACAAGCCGCGAATCCGATTCCAAAATCCGGCGGACCTCTGTCCTTGACGCATCCGCCGGTCTGACGAGATTGGACCATGCCCAAGACCCACCTGCTAATCGGCGGCAACACCGGAATCGGCTTCGCACTGGCACGGATCCTCCATGACCACGGGGACCTGGTGCATGCGGCGGCGCGCAATCCCGGCGAGCTCCCGGAGCTGGGCATTCCGGTACAGTCGTTCGACGCCCGCGATCCTGCGGCACTGGCGGTTCCCGAATCCCTCGACGGCCTCGTCTACCTGCCCGGCAGCATCACGCTCAAGCCGTTCCACCGGCTTACGCGCGAGGATTTTCTCAACGACTTGGAAATCAACCTGCTCGGCGCGGTCGCTGCGATCCAGCAAGCCCTGCCCGCGCTCAAAGCCGCGCCATCGGCGTCCGTGGTGCTCTTCTCCACGGTCGCTGTCGCACAAGGCATGCCGTTCCACGCCTCGATCGCTGCGGCAAAAGCGGCAGTCGAAGGGCTCGTGCGCTCGCTCGCCGCCGAATTCGCACCAAAGATCCGCGTGAATGCGATTGCTCCGTCACTCACCGACACCGCGCTCGCCTCGCCTCTCGTCAACAACGATGCCAAGCGCGAGGCGGCGGCGAAGCGCCACCCGCTGCAGCGGATCGGAGCGGCCGATGACGCGGCGTCGCTTGCCGCCTGGTTGCTCTCCGACGCCTCCTCGTTCATGACCGGGCAAATCCTGCGGCCCGACGGCGGATTGTCGTCGGTGCGCACTTTCTGAGCATCACCCTATGGAAGCGGCGCTGGTTTATCCGCATCAGCTGTTTCGGCGTCATCCCGCCGTGGTGCCGGGCCGCAGGGTGTTCCTCATTGAAGACCCGTTGTTCTTCGGCAACGACCCGCGCTGGCCTGCGGCGATGCACCGCCAGAAACTCGTGCTCCACCGCGCGTCGATGAAGGCCTATGCCGCAGCACTCGCGGGCGATGGCCACGAGGTGACGTACATCGATGCTCCGGAAGACAGCGGCACCGACAGCGCGGTGCTGCTTGGCCGGCATCTGCCACGCGGAATCACATCGCTGCATCTCGCTGATCCCGCCGACGACGTCCTGATGAGGCGCGTGAAGCGCTTCGCAAACGCGCGGGAACTCCCGCTTGTCGTGCAGGCCTCGCCGAATTTCCTCTCGCCACCGGAATTTCTCGAGGGACAGATCGGCGGAAAAAAACGGCCGTTCATGGCCAGGTTTTACGAAGCCCAGCGCAAGCGGATGAACCTGCTGCTCGAAGCAGACGGCTCGCCAACGGGAGGCCAGTGGTCGTTCGACGCCGAAAACCGTGCCCGATACCCGAAATTCGCCATACCGCCGGAAGAACCGCGCGCCGCATCGAATGCGTTCGTCACCGATGCCGTCCAATATGTGAACCATCGGTTTTCCGGGAATCCCGGCGGGCTTGACGATTTCCGCTGGGCGGTCACCCATGCGGATGCCGATGCCTGGCTCGGGCGGTTTCTCGACGAGCGCTTCGCGGAGTTCGGCGTGTACGAGGACGCGGTCTCGGTACAACATCCGTTTCTCCACCACTCGGCCATCTCGCCGATGCTCAACATCGGCTTGCTCGATCCCGCGGAGGTGGTCGCCCGCGTGATGGCTCGCGCGCAACGCCCGCCCGCCGTGCCGCTCAACTCACTCGAAGGCCTGCTGCGCCAGATCATTGGCTGGCGCGAGTTCATGGCGGGCATCTACCGCCACCGCGGCACCGCGATCCGCAACGGCAATTTCTGGAACCATACCCGTCCGATGCCGCGCGCGTTCTACGATGCCACCACCGGCGTTCCGCCGGTCGACCGCGTGATCCGCCAGGTCCTGCGGGACGGCTACTGCCACCACATCGAGCGCCTGATGATCCTCGGCAATTTCATGCTGCTGTGCCGGATCCGGCCCGACGACATCCACCGCTGGTTCATGGAGTTGTTTGTCGACGCCTTCGACTGGGTGATGGTGCCCAACGTTTATGGCATGTCACAGTTCGCCGACGGCGGCACCTTCACCACCAAACCGTACCTGTCCGGCTCGAACTACCTGCTGAAGATGTCGGATGAACCGAAAGGCCCGTGGTGCGCGGTGTGGGACGGGTTGTTCTGGAGCTTCATCGCCGACCACCGCGACTTTTTCCTTCGGAACCCGAGGCTCTCGATGATGGTGCGCAACTGGGAAAAAATGCCGTCCGCCAAACAACAGGCGCACCGCGAGGCCGCGGAACGATTCCTATCATCCCTCTGACGCAGCCATGGAACTCAAGCAGAAACTCGAGATCCTCGCGGATGCGGCGAAATACGACGCATCGTGCGCCAGCAGCGGCGCGGCGCGCAAGGATTCGCGCCGCACGGGCGGCATCGGGTCCACCGGAGGCGCCGGCATCTGCCACTCGTACACGCCCGACGGCCGCTGCATCTCGCTGCTCAAGGTGCTGCTCACCAACTCGTGCATCTACGACTGCCACTACTGCATCAACCGCCGCTCCAGCAACGTCCGGCGCGCCCGCTTCACGCCCGACGAAGTGGTGCGACTCACGCTGGACTTCTACAAAGGCAACTACATCGAGGGGCTCTTCCTGAGCAGCGGCATCATCATCAGCGCCGACCACACGATGGAAATGGTGATCGAAGTCGCGCGCAAACTCCGTGTCGACCACGGATTCCGCGGCTACATCCACCTCAAGACCATCCCGGAGGCATCGCCGGAACTGATCGAGACGGCGGGCCGCTATGCCGACCGCATCAGCATCAATATCGAGCTGCCGAGCCAGCAAAGCCTCAAGCGCCTGGCACCGGAGAAAAACCTGGCACGCACGCAGGACGCGATGGGACACATTCGCGAGAAGATCGAGGAACGCAAGTCGGCCACACCGCGAGAAGGCGCCGCGAAACCACCGCCGTTCGCCACCGGTCAGAGCACGCAGATGATCGTGGGTGCCGACGACTCCAGCGACGCGCTGATCCTGCGGCGCGCGGACACGCTCTACACCGACTACAAACTGCGGCGGGTGTATTACTCGGGATTCAGCCCGATCCCGGACCCGTCGTCGCTGCTGCCGGTTCAGGCACCGCCGCTGCTGCGCGAGCACCGGCTGTACCAGGCCGACTGGTTGCTGCGCTTCTACGGCTTCGGCGTCGATGAGATCACCGGCCCGCAGTCGCCCGATCTCGATCTGGCGATCGATCCGAAACTCGCTTGGGCGCTGCGCAATCGCGCGTGGTTTCCGGTCGATCTCAACCGCGCGCCACGCGAGTTGCTGCTGCGCATCCCGGGCATCGGCGTGCGCAATGCCGACCGCATCGCCGCCGTGAGACGCCACACGCGCTTGCGGATCGCCGACCTCATCCGCCTGCGTGTGCAGCTCAAGAAAGCGCTCCCCTTCGTCATCACCGCCGATCACACGCCCGCATCACTCGATCTCGACGGGGATTCGCTGCGTTCTCGGTTCCTGCCGCCACCGGCCCAGCTCGAATTGGATTTCGGTGTGGCCCGGCCGACCCCGGCCGATGCGGCCTCCACGATCACCGGCGAGATCTGATTTTGCCCGCGGGTTTGCGCGTTGCGACACGGGCGATCCCCCGTTAGCCTCCGCCGGGATGGATGAACCGCAAACCGCACCCCCGACGCGCCGCGCATGGGCGGGCTGGTGGGGCATGATCGTCCAACAGGCGCAGAACGCGTTCAACGACAAGATCGCGCAGTTCATCCTGATCCCGCTCGCGGGCGCGGTCGGCGCGTCGGTCGAATCGCTCGCCGGACTGTTCATCTCGCTGCCCTTCGTGTTGTTCGCCCCGATCGCCGGTTGGCTGAGCGACCGCTACTCGAAGCGCACGGTGATTTTCGTTTCGGCTGTTCTCCAGGTCTTGCTCCTCATGTTGGTCTGCGCCGCGGTGATGCGCCAACATCTCGCACTGGCCATGGCGGGATTTTTCCTGCTCGCCACCCAATCAGCGCTGCTCAGCCCCGCGAAAATGGGGGTCAACAAGGAGCTGCTCGGTTCCCGCCATCTCGGATTCGCCACCAGCATCCAGCAGATGAGCACGATGCTCGCGATGCTCGTCGGCCAGATTCTCGCCGGCGCGCTCTTCGACGCACGCTACCGCACAGCCGGTGCGGTCCCCGACGCGGCGTGGTCGGCGGCCTCCGCTCCGCTTGCGGTGTTCACCCTGCTTTCCATTCCCGCACTGCTGTTGCCTTGGCTCATGCCGCGGCTCACCGCCCATGGTGCGGGTGCTTTCCCCGCGCGGATGCTTGCGAGCCACTTCGCGGGATTGTGCGACCTCTGGTCGGACACGCTGCTGCGCCGCGCCTCGTTCGGCGTCGCGTTCTTCTGGGGATTCGCCGCGTACATCAACCTGTGGTCGGTGAAGGTGGCGAAAGTCCTCAGCGACGGCGGATCCGGCTTCGGGACGCTCTCGTCGTGGTTCATGGCCGCCGCATCGGTCGGCATGGCTGCGGGATTCGGATTTTCGTCATGGGTCCTGCGGCGGCGCGTCTCGCTCGCCTGGGTGGCTCCCGCGGGGCTGATCATGGCCGTCGGCTCGTTCGCCCTCGCTTTCCTGCCGATCGCCGGGCGCGATGCCTTCCTTTCGTTCGTCACCGTTGATCCCTCCGCACTGGCGCGTGCGGCACTTGCCGCTCCGGATACCGCGGGTTTCCTTTTGCTGCTCGCGATGATCGCGTTTGCAGCGGCCGTGTTTCTCGCACCACTCAATGCCTGGATGCAGGACCGCTATCCGGCAACCACACGCGGACGACTGCAATCGTCGGTGAACCTGCAAGACTGCCTCGCCGGAATCCTCGCCGTGGCGCTTGTCACCGGAATCGAATCCGGCGCGGGATTGCTCGATACACCGGCCACGGATGGATTGCGCACCACCATGATCGCGGCCGGCCTGCTCTCACTCGCCGCGGCGCTGTTTGTCGCGCGCGCTTTTCCCGCCGACCTGGTCCGGCTGCTCTGCATCTCGATCACACGCCTTCTTTACCGCGTCCGCATGGTTCGTCCGGAGCGCATTCCCGCCGATGGAGGCGCGATGTTGCTGCCGAATCACGTGACCTATGCCGACGCGTTCTTTCTCGCCACCGCCGTGAGCCGGCCGTTGCGCTTTGTGATGGACGAATCGTTCAACACGATTCCCGCGATCCGTTTCGCCAGCCGAGTCTTCGAGACCATCACCATCCGTCGCCAGCAACCGATCGAGGCGATCCGCGGCGTGATCGACGCCATGCGCCACGGCACGCTGATCTGCTTGTTTCCCGAAGGCCAGCTCACCCGCACCGGCGGACTCTGCAAGCTGCAGCGCGGCTTCGAACTGATCTCACGCAAGGTCGGCGAACCCCTCGTCCCGGTCTGGTGCGATGGCGGATGGGGATCGGTCTTCTCCTATGAGCGCGGACGCTTCTTCGGCAAATCCCCTCGTCGCGAAACGGGCACGCTCTACATCGCCATCGGCGAGGAAATCGATCCGCGGCAGGCGACGTCCGCAAGGATCCGCAACGGAATGCGACATGCCGCCGCCGATGCGATCACGGCCCGGTTCTCGCAAAAGCAATGGACCCGCAGGATCCCGCGACGCACGGATCCGCGGATCGCGCGATGGTTTTCCAATCTCGACGGCGAATCCCGCCGACAATGCTGGGCCAACGGCCATCAGATCGGAATGTTCGACGCACTGCCATGGCATCAACCGTTCCACGCGCTCAAGAATGATCCGGTGATTGACGAACTGCCCGGACTCTTCGGTGCGTTCGCCGACCTCTTTTCGGCGCGTCCGGTGCTGCATGACGCATTCGACGGATCACGCGGCGGCAACTGGGTCGGCGGCGATGTGCTCCGCCAGGTGCTGCGGCACAGCGACATCCGCGGTACGATCCACTTTCATGATTTCAGCGCTCATGCCGACGAACTGTTCGAGCAGACGAACGTGCTTCACCTGCCAGGACTCGCGGTCGGCCGACGCGTCATCTCGATGTCCATGGCCGACCCGCCACCACCGGATGACCCGGTGGATCCACAGCACGGCCGTCAGCCAGGCTCCCGCGGAAGACTGCTGCCCGGTTGGTTCATCGTTGACGATGCCGATGGACGCCGATGGATCGGCGGCCCGGGAACAACGGATCCAGGATTGCCAATGCCCGCCGGATCGACGATCGATGACGAGGATTTCCTGTTCGCGAGCACCGCACCAACCGACGATCCTCGATCCGCATGAAACCAGACGCATCCTCACATCCGGATGGGATGATGGATTCCCAGCCGGTGATTGCCGCGCTTCCGGGCTTGTGCGGCATCACGCCCGACGCACTCCGCCGCTGGCTCGCCGAAGCGGGCGAACCGGCATTCCGGTGCGCGCAAATCCTCGACTGGGTCTGGAGGAAAAAAGCGGATTCGTTCGATGCGATGACCAACCTTTCGGCACCGTTGCGTCTCAAACTCGCGAGCGCGTTCCGCGCCCACCCGCTCGAGCACCGTGAGACGCGGGGCTCGGCGGACACGACGCGCAAGTTCCTCTTTCGTCTGCATGACGGCCGCTACGTCGAGAGCGTGTTGATCCCCGCCAACCCGGCGCTCTACGGCGGACGCTCGGACCGCCGCACGCTCTGCGTTTCGTCACAAGTCGGTTGCGCCTACGGCTGTCGCTTTTGCGCGTCGGGACTCGCCGGGTTCACCCGAAACCTCGACGCGGCGGAGATCGCCGGACAAGTCCTCGCCGCCGAGCGCCTGAGCGGCGAACGCGTGGACAACCTCGTGTTCATGGGCATGGGCGAACCGCTCGCCAATCTTCGTCACCTCCTCGATGCAGTCGCCCTGCTCACCGGAACCGAAACACTCAACCTCGGCGCGCGCCATCTCACCATCTCCACCTCGGGACTCGTGCCGCAGATCCGCGAACTGGCCGATCATCCGCAGCAGTTCGGATTGGCCATCTCGCTCCACGGTGCCAGCGACCACGTGCGCGAAGCGATCATGCCGGTGAACCGGAAATGGCCGCTGGCGGACCTGTTGGCGGCGCTCGACTACTGGAACTCGCGCGGCAGGCGCAAGCTCACGCTCGAATACATCCTGATCGATGACGTGAACGACAGCGACGCGCAGGCGCGGTTGCTCGCGCGCCATGCGCGGCGACTGCACGCCAAGGTCAACCTGATCCCCTACAACACCGTCGACGGATTGGATTGGCGGCGACCCGACGAATCCCGCTGTCGCAAGTTCCGCGACATCCTCGTGCAGGCCGGTGTGCGGGCGACACTCCGTTTGGAGAAAGGCCACGACATCGACGCCGCCTGCGGCCAGTTGCGGCTCAAGCAGGAAACCGGCGAAGGACTCGTGCGGCCCGCCGCGATGCGCGGGTCGTGAGGCTCAGCCATCCAACCCGAGAAACCGGCCCATCAAACGCAACCCCGCGGCCTGGCTTTTCTCCGGATGGAATTGACAGGCGAGCAATGGGTCCCGCCCGATCGCCGAAGCGAACCACTGGCCGCCATAGCAGGTCCGCGCCGCCACCAAGGCGTCGTCTTCAGGCACCGGGAAATACGAGTGGACGAAGTAAAAATACGGTTCGCCGCCCAATCCGCGCCAGCATCCCGACTCGCGCCGACACGGAATCGCGGAGTTCCAACCCATGTGCGGAATCTTCAATCCGGGCTGGTCGGCAAAGCGCCTCACCTCGCCACGGATCGCTCCAAGCCCGGCGACACCCGGCGATTCCTCGCTTGAATCAAACAAGATCTGATAGCCCAGGCAGATCCCGAGATACGGCTTGCGGTCGGCAAGCCAGCCACGCAACGGATCGACCAATCCGCGCTGCGCCAGCTGTCGCATGCAGTCGCCGAACGAGCCGACGCCGGGCAAGACGACGTGGGTCGCCTGCTTGAGCGCGTCCGGCCCGTCGGCCAGCACCGGATCGACACCGAGTTCGCGCAGCGCGTTGGCGACGCTGCGGAGATTGCCGGCGCCGTAATCGATGAGTGCGATCCTCACAGCGCGTCCTTGGTGCTGGGGATTCCCTCCACGCGCGGATCCAGCGTGCAGGCTTGGCGCAGCGCCCGTGCCAACCCCTTGAACACCGCTTCGGCGATGTGATGGCCGTCGCGGCCGTAGAGAAGCTCGACGTGGAGGTTCGCACGCAGGTTCGAGGCCACCGCACGACAGAACTCCTCGACCAACGTAAACGGCAGGTTCGGAGCGGATGGCGTGCCCGCCGGCGCGCGGAATTCGAGGTGCGGACGATTGCTCAAATCCACCACCACACGCACCAGCGTTTCATCCATCGGCAGATAAGCGCATCCGTAGCGATGAATCCCTTCCTTGGTCCCCAGCGCCTCGCGCATCGCGTCACCAATGACGATGCCAGTGTCCTCCACCGTGTGGTGGCAGTCCACTTCGGTGTCCCCTATCACCACCAGCTTCAAATCGAACAACCCGTGTTTCGAAAACAACGTGAGCATGTGATCGAAGAACGGCACCCCGGTGTCGATCGACGACACCCCCGAACCGTCGAGATCGAGGCTCAGGTCAATCGAGGTTTCCGCCGTCTTGCGGCTGCGGCTGGCCGTGCGCGTGCTCATTCCGGTGATCAAATCGGGTGGATCGACGTCCGCGAAGCAAAATCAAGCGATGGCACGGCGTCAAGACCCGTTCAGCCGCCCGGCGGGAGGGCGACCGCCTTGACCAACTCTTCGGGTGTGGCGACCAGCGTGGATTTCCCATCGGGCAACAGGACCATCACCGTGCCTGCGGGCAGCGAGTCGCCGCTGTTGGCCGGTCGGCGCTGCACCATCCGCAACGGCAAACGCGCCACCGCTTCCCTGAGACCACCCGGTGCATCGGCCGACCAGATGACGCTCACCCGGAAATGCCGAACCAAGGTGGCGAGCAGTAGATCCGTATGCAGAATCGGCCTCTCCAACGCATAGACCGGCAACGGCGTCGCAAGATCGCTGAAGGACGACACCAGCAGACGACCGATCTCGGCCAACCGGCTCTCGGCAAACGACACGAGACCCGCGGTCGAGTCGTCGAACAACATCACGAGGTCGGTCACCGGCAGGTCCATCAGCGCCGCGGAATCCGGATACTCCTTGAGAAACCCGTCGCCAGTGAAGAGTTCGGCAGTGATCGTCGCCATGTCCTCGGCCTTGAGTCGCCACAACTCCTCGCCGGTCACCGCCGCGACATCGAGCGCCGATTGGATCGCCAGCGCGTGAATGAAGGCACGCGCGGCGACCAGTGTGTCCGGCCCCTCGCCGGCCAGCACCTGGATCCGCCGCAGATCGGCTGCGAACGTGTCGATGCAGCGCTGCATCAGCCCGGCGGCCTTTTGTTTCCATTGGTCGTCACCGGTCGCGGTGTAGGCCGCGGCGTAGGCGGACACCATGCGCAGCGATGCACCCGCATGCGGCGTTTCATCGCGCAACTGGCTGCCGAACCGGCGATCGCGCGCTTCGAGCAAATTCGACCGGCACGACCGCAGGGCCTGCCTGCATGCTTCGAGAGTCTGTCCTCGTCCGCGGGCGAGTTCCGCCAGCGGCAGCGGCAAGGCCATGCTGTTGACGCGGAAATAGCGACGCGCCGGATCAACCTCTGGCGGAATGTTGCCAAGGTCCTTCATCTCGGCGACGCGGATCCACCATTCCGCCTCCTCCGCAGGCAGCAGCTCGCGGATTTGCTCGACATTCCACATCCACGCCTCGGTGGAAACCTCGGGATTCGAGCCGATGGCAAACAGTCCGCAGGACGTCAGATAAGCAGTCTCCGCGAACCCGATCACGTCGAGCGCCCGCTCGAGCGACAGCGGATCTCCGGTCGCCCGGTAAGCCTCGAGCAGGGCCACTACCACACGGGCCTGCATCCCGCAGTCACGGCCATAGGTCGGCAAACGCCAGGAGCCGCCGACGCGTGAGGTGAACACCCCGCCGTCGAGCGGATCGAACATCGCGCTGGTCGTCACATCCCGCAGCAGTTGGCGTGTGGTTTCCAGGCACCTGGCCCTCAAAACCTCCGGCAGCCCGGGACGCTGCGAGGCAACCGCCAGCAATTCAAGCGCGCCAGCGGGAAACAATCCGCCCGCCTCGTCGAGTCGACGCGTGAACGGATCATACAGCGAGGTCAGCCGACGAAGCGCATCCAGCGAATCGGCATCCGGCTTCGAACTCATGATCTTGCCGGCCTTGCGCCGACGCATCCGCTCGCGCCGAACTTCGTTGTCGCGTCGGCTGTTCTCTACGACGTACTCCGGGTTTTCCGTCCAGATCTGCGAGACCATGGTGTGATACTGCCTGACGTCGTTGAGCATCTTCAGCGGATCACCAAGCGGCACGGGAATCCATGCCACCGGATTGCCTTCATGCGTCATCCACAACAACATCGGCAGTTGCAACGGCTGGCGGATCTCGGTGCAAAGATCCGCGGTGAGCAGGCCGATCTCGCGCGACGCATCGGCATCGACCAGCACCGGCACATAGTGCTCGTGGATGAAATCCCGGGTCGCGGTGTCATTGGCCAGAATGTCGAGCACTTGGCGGAACTGCGGCTGCTGGGGCATCACCACCACCGCCAGCGAAAGCCGCTTCGCCTCCTTTGCCATTTCGAATGTCCGCGCCTCCCATGGCTGCCAGCGGATCGGCGATTCCGCCTGGCTGTTGTAAACCAGACCCGGAAGGTCCCCCACGCGGTTCGACATCAATTCCCTGCGAAGCGTCGGCACCTCGATCACCGGCATTTCCGCAGAGCGGGTGCGCTTGCGACAGGCGGTGCCGGGCAACAGGAGCAACGCCGCCATGGCAGGCGACAACAGGCGGATCATGCGGAGTCGGGTCATGCGCGGAGGGTGCGTTGCGGTCGGCGGAATCCGTTGAACTCCCCCATGCGCCGGGATTCTGAAGAAAAGACTTCCGGTGTGGCAAGTCGAAGCTATCGTCCCGCGACGATTTCAAGCGCCCGTGACCAGCATCGCCATCGCCAGTCAGAAAGGAGGAGTCGGCAAGACGACCTTGGCCATCAACCTGGCCCACGCATTCGCGCGCTCCGGCGTGCGCACCTTGCTCGTCGATGCCGACCCGCAAGGGTCCGTCGGACTTTCCCTGACGCGCCAATCGCGCGATCTCACCGGGTTTTACGATTTCCTCGACGACCCGCGGCACCACATCGACGACTTGGTCGTCGCCACCCGCATGGATACGTTCTCGCTGGTTGCCAGCGGACGAGGCGGTGATTACGAATCCGGCGGCGGCGGCACCGGCGCACGGGTGTTCCGCGTCCGGTCGTTCCTCCATGCGGCGGCAACCAAGGGATTCGACCTCTGCATCGTCGACACCGCGGCCGGCCTCTTCGGCATCACGGCTGACGCGGTGACCGCCTGCGACGCGGTGATCGTGCCACAACAGGCCGAGCCGCTCGGGATCCGATCGATTCCGAAATTCATCGACGGCCTCGAGCGCCTGCGCGTGATGAATCCGCGCCTGCGGGTGCTCGGTGTGTGCCTCACCATGGTGCAGACGGACGTGGTGGAAAGCACCGCCGCGGCCGCCGCCCTGCGCGGTCTGCTGCCCGACGAGTTGGTCTTCCGCACGGAGATCGCCCGCGACGGCCGCTTCATCACCGCCAGTGCGCGCGGACTGCCCGTTGCCGCGCTACCCGAGACCAACGCCATCCGCGACGGCTTCGACCGGCTGCGTTCCGAAATTCAGGCGAAACTTCCGGGCGCCCATCCCGGGTCTCCAGTTTCGGCATGAAGCCGGATCAAGGTTCCGCGCCGCCAGCCGCCGTTGGAGGACGCTGGTTCCTCGTATCGCTCGGCATCAGCGTCGCCCTCATCGGCGCGGTCTTCGTTTGGCTGATGTGGCGAAGCTTCGATCGCGCCAAGGAGATGCGCGCTTGGCCGCAAGTGGAATGCATCATCCTCGATTCGCGCATCGAGTCGCGCAGACACGATCCGCAATCGCCGACGGAATACCGCCACGTGCTGGCATTCGGATACGAATTCAACGGCCGCCTCCACAGCTCCGACCGCATCACCGCACGGGGTTCCTCGTGGTCTTCGAAGCGCGGACCCGTGGCCGCGTCCGCCTCACGCCATCCCACGGGTCAGAGAACCCGCTGCCATGTCAATCCGGATGACCCGTCGTTCGCCGTGCTTCGGCCGGACTCGTTTGGCCCCGCTTACTCGCTCTGGTTCCCCTGTCTGTTCGTGATCGGCGGTCTCGGCATCGCGCTGCGTGCTCTACGCCCGCAGCGAAATGGCTGATGCGTCGTCGGAGCCGGACAACCCGCACGGGCGGCCCACCCGCCGGCCGCTGCATGACAAGGAAAAGGTTTTGATTGATCCCGCGCGATTCCGTGGGTAATGATCGCCTCTAGTCAGATTGTCTGGCCCTGCCGGTGGGCGGCAGGGCGCCATCCTGTTCCCTACTGCATCGCGATGAATCCAGATCGAGCCACCCTCAATTTCCTCAACAGCTTCCCTGAAGAAGCCCGCAAGCGCGGCGAGATGCTTCAGAAGGACGGCGCCGTGAACCAGATCTTCGGCAACCACCTGTTCATCCAAGGACGCGTCGAAGACGAAACCGGCACCCACAGGACCAGCCTGCGCCTGCAGGGCAACCGCTGGTTCGGATCGTGCACGGCGGAGGATGAAATCATCGCCGGCGCCTGCCAGTACGCCACGATGATGGAGCGGATGCACCGCGGCGAGGACCTGCCGGAGTCCCCCAACGAATTCGACGACACTCCGATTCTCGACATCATCGAGGAGAAACTCGGCCGCGAACTCGACGACAAGGAGGCGGACTTCGTCAACAAGATCGAGAAACGCTATCGGCGCTACGTGATCGAAGGCGAACTGCACGACCACGACATGGTCCGCATCAGCCCGCGCTGGGAAATCACCACTTATGAGCCGCTCGAACTCTGGCCGCTGCCACCGGGCGACATTCTCGAGTTCTGGAACTACCTCGCCTACGCGTTCTACAAGCGCAAGCTGCCTTATCCCGAATTCATGGGCGTGATCACCGATCTCGCCCACGTCCAGAAAAAGATGGCCGATTGGGAACAGGAACGCGAAATCGCTGCTTGGCATGAACGCATCGAGAAGGTCAACGAACGTCCGCCCCAGGAGGAACCGCTCGCGGTTTCCTTCCGACTCGTCGCCACCATCAACGAGGCCCGCCTCGAAGTGAGGGAACGCAAAGCCGCAACCTGGATCCAGCTCCGCGAAAAGAACGAGATCGACAGATACCTCGCGCTGCACCTTGAGGGCGCGCTGCTCATGGACGCCCCGTCGCAGACGCTGTGGGAACACTTCCTCTCGTTCCACCGCGAACACGGCGACACCACGCTGGACTTCGACCAGGAGGAATCCTGCCGGTTCATGAACCGCGTCTTCCGCCAGCCCGCGCTGCGCGGATACATCGTCAACCTCGACGAACGCGAGTTCAAGGTCGTCGAGGACGCGCTGCGCTGGGTCTGCCAAGACGATCCGTACGATGCGTCGAGCTTCGCCCTGCAGTTGGTCACCGCCGGCGGCGAGAATGTCTCGCACTCGGTGCGCCTGTTGCCGGGACGCAAGGAACTCTACCAGTCCGACGAAACCGTGTTCCCCGGCCCACCACGCTGGCTCGAGGAAACCGAGGTCATGCCGCGCTACCTGATCCCGAAACGGGTGATCGACTCGCTCGAGGGCGTCGAATTCCTGCGCAAGATCGGCGCGTCACTTCCGGAGTCGCTGGTCAAGCGCGTGGTCGACCTCGAACTGAAACCGAAGTTCGAGATGAAACTCGTCGCAGGCCTCACCGCGGCGGAAACGGAGCACCTCGTCATCGACGTCACCGCTGTCGAGGTCAAAGGACGCCGCACCGAACGCCTCGCCAAGGACGGCTGGGAACTCGCCGAACAACAGCCGGTCAAGGGCAAGCAACTGCTGCGCTTCGCCCGTGAGGCGCTCCACCCGGTGCCCGGCGTCCTCGATGAGATGGGTCTCGCCTACGACGAGAAGCTGTTCTCATTCAAATCCCGCATCACCAAGCAGTTCCCGGAGAAATTCGCCGACTGGATCCGCTCGATGCCGGAAGACATCGAACTCGACATCGACCTGCGTCTCAAGTCGATCCTCGCCGACCCGGTCACCGCGGCAGTGCGCTTCGAAGTCGTCGGCCAGGATATCGACTGGTTCGACCTGCGCATCGTCATCGATGTCCAGGGCGTGAACCTCAGCAAAGCGCAGATCCGCCAACTCGTCGCCGCGCGCGGCGGCTACGTCCGCATGGAAGACGGCTCATGGATGCGTCTCGAGATCAAGCTGGACGCCGACCAACGCGAGGCGGTCACCCGCCTCGGGCTCGATCCGTTCGACCTTTCCGGCGAGACCCACCGGATGCACGCGCTGCAACTCGCCGATCCCAAGGCGGCTGAAGTCTTCGACCCGAAGGCGTGGGAGCGCATCAAAAACCGCGCCGGGGACATCCAACTCGACGTCGATGCCCAGGTGCCGACCACTCTCAATGCCACGCTGCGCCCTTACCAGATCGAAGGATTCAAGTTCCTCACCTACCTCGCGGCGAACAACTTCGGCGGCATCCTCGCCGATGACATGGGCCTCGGCAAAACCATTCAGTCCCTCACCTACCTGCTCTGGCTGTTCGAACAACAAAAGAGCAAAAACGGCCCGAAGAAACCGGCCCTGGTGGTGTGTCCGAAGTCGGTGCTCGACGTGTGGGCGAGCGAAGCCGGGAAGTTCGCGCCCGATCTGGTCGTACACATCCTCAAGAACCGCGACGAGATCGACATCGACCGCATCCAGAACCACATCGACATCCTGGTGATGAACTACGCGCAGCTGCGCGTGTGCGGCGAAGACCTCGTCGGCATCAAGTGGCTCACCGTGATCCTCGACGAGGGCCAGCAGATCAAGAATCCGGATTCGAAGGCGGCCAAGTGCGCGCGCGAGCTGGAATCACAGAACCGCCTGGTGCTCACCGGCACGCCGATCGAAAACCGGCTGCTCGACATGTGGTCGCTCATGGCCTTCGCGATGCCGGGTGTGCTCGGCACGCGCGCGTACTTCAAGAAGCGCTTCGACAAACGCAAGGACCCGCTCAGCCAGAGCCGGCTCGCGTCCCGCCTGCGTCCGTTCCTCTTGCGCCGCACCAAACTTCAGGTCGCCCAAGACCTGCCGCCGCGGACCGAAGAGGAGGTCTATTCGAAAATGGAGGGCGTGCAGCTCGACCTGTACAAAGCCGAGCTCAAGCGCATCCAGAAAGCCCTTCTCGGACTGGATTCCGACGAGGCGGTCAAGAAGAACTCGTTCGCGATTCTCCAAGGCCTCATGCGCCTGCGCCAGATCTGCTGCCACCCGGGCCTCATCGATCCGAAATACCTCAAGGAGGAATCGGCCAAGATGGAGTCGTTGTTCTACCTCCTCGACCAGCTGCATGAGGAAGGCCACAAGGTGCTCGTCTTCTCGCAATTCGTCTCGATGCTCGACCTGATCAAGGCGCGGCTCGAACTCGAGGGACGGCCGTACAACTACCTCACCGGCCAGACCAAGGACCGCAAGGGCGAGATCGAGCGCTTCCAAACCACCAAGGATCCCTCCGTCTTCATGCTCTCGCTCAAGGCGGGCGGTTCCGGCCTCAACCTCACGTCCGCGTCCTACGTGATCCTGTACGATCCGTGGTGGAACCCGGCCGTCGAGAACCAGGCGATCGACCGGACCCACCGGATCGGCCAGAAGAACAAGGTGATCGCCTACCGCCTGCTCACCCGCGACACGGTCGAGGAGAAAATCCGCATCCTGCAACACCAGAAAACGCAGTTGGTCACCAACGTGCTCGGCGACGAAGGGTTCGCCTCGAACCTCGGACTCGACGACCTGCAGTTCATCCTCACCCACAGCATCGACGAGGAGGAGCCCGAGCTGGTCGGCAAGGCGTGAACGCCGACAACCCACCGGCAGCGTGAAGATCCGCCACGGCCAACTCGCCTACTGCACCAACATCCACCCCGCCAACACTTGGGCGGAGACGATGGGCGTGCTCGAGACGAAGGTGCTCGCGGTGCGCGACCAACTCGGACGCGAGCCGCACGACCCGCCGTTCGCCATCGGCCTTCGTCTCGGCGGCCGCGCCGCAACAGAACTGCTGCAGGCCGACCACCTCGCGTGCTTCGGCGACTGGCTCGCGCGGACCAACACCTGCGTGTTCACGATCAATGGATTCCCGCACGGCGATTTCCACGGCGCACGTGTCAAGGAACAGGCGTTCCTGCCGGACTGGAGCAATCCCACGCGCGTCGGCTACACCCGCGACCTCTTCCGCATTCTCGCAGCACTGCTGCCCGTCGGCGGCGAAGGATCGGTCTCGACCCTGCCCGGGGCGCACAAGTCGTTCCAGGCCGACGAATCGATCGTCCGCAGGCATCTTACGGACATGGCGCAATGGATCGAGGACCTCTCGCAACACCACGGCCTCGATCTGCACCTCGGGCTTGAGCCGGAGCCATTCGGCATGATCGAGAACACCGCGGAGTGTCTCGAATTCTTCGAACGCCTCGCCGACGATTCGCCGGATGCCGACGTCCTGCTCCGACGCATCGGCATCAACTACGACGCCTGCCACTTCGCGATCCAGCACGAGTCGGCGGACGAAGCGCTCGACGCGCTCGCCACGTCAGGCATCCGCATCTCGAAGATCCATTTGTCCAACGCGATCCGCATCGACCCGCGCGACCCGGACGCCATCGCCGCCCTGCGCGCGTTCGACGAGCCGGTTTATTTCCACCAGGTCGTCGCGCGTCGAGCGGATGGTTCGCTGCAACGCTTCGCCGACCTGTCGGAATTCCTGCAATCCGGAATCACCGCGGATTTCGACGACGCGCGGGTGCATTTCCACATCCCGCTCGGCGCGATGCCCGAGGCCCCGCTGCAATCCACCATCGATCACACCGCGGACGTGCTGCGCTGGACCGCACGCCACCCGGAGGCCTGCCGCCACTACGAAATCGAGACCTACACGTGGTCGGTGCTGCCCGATGCTCTGCGCCAACCGCTCGTCCAACAGATCGCCGGTGAATACCGCTGGGTGCTCGCACAGTGCTCGGAATGATCAAACGCTCCGCACCAAAACACTTGGCAAACACCGCCATCCGCGCGAAATAGTCCGCATGTCCCTCGCCAGCAAGCTCACACCGGACCAGATCGACGCACTCAAGTCACTCGCGGCCGGCGGAGGATCCATGGCCGACCTCCAGGGCCACATCAAGGAGCACTTCGGCATTTCCGTCACTTACATGGAAACCCGCCTGCTCGTGCTCGATCTCGGGATCGAACTGGTCGCGGATGCCAAGCCCACCACCGCCGCGGAATCCACAGTGATTCCCGAAACACCCGCGGCACCCGCACCCACCGGTGCCGTCAGCGTCACCATGGACTCGATCTCGCTGCCGGGCGCGCTTGTCAGCGGCAAGGTCATCTTCAGCGACGGCCAAACGGGCATCTGGATGCTCGACCAGACCGGCCGCCTCGGACTCGACTCGGATTCGCCTGGCTACCGACCAAATCCGCATGACATGACGGAATTCCAAGCGCAGCTTCGCAACCTGATGCGCAGCTCGGGATTCTGAATCCGCGGCCCCCTCTCCCGGGCATCGTCCCATGGATTACCCGTCGCTCATCGACCGCCGCCGCCGACGCTTCGCCGAGCTCGAGGACGCCATCGCCGATCCCGCGTTGTTCTCGGATCCGAAGCAGGCCACCGCGTTGCTGCGCGAACACCGCAGGATCCGCGAAACACTGGAACTCTGGGAACGCATCGGGGCGGACCAACGCCAGCTCGATGACAACCAACAGTTGGTGAAATCCGGCGATCCGGAACTCGCGGCGATGGCACTCGAGGAAATTCCGATCCTCGAAGCGCGCATTGCCGCGCAAACCTCACAGCTTCAATATGCGCTGCTGCCGGCCGATCCCTCGGAGGAGCGCAACGTGCTCATCGAGATCCGTGCCGGCGCGGGCGGCGACGAGGCGTCGCTGTTCGCAGCGGAACTCATGCGCGCCTACCAACGCTACGCCGACCTCCGCGGCTGGCAGTGCGAACACCTCGAAAGCAGTCCGTCGGAAGTCGGCGGATTCAAGGAAGTGATCCTGCGCGTCACCGGCGACGAGGTGTTCCGCCACTTGAAGTACGAATCCGGCGTGCACCGGGTGCAGCGCGTGCCGCAAACCGAAACCCAGGGACGCATCCACACCTCCACGGTCACCGTCGCCGTGCTGCCCGAGGCCGACGAAATCGACATCGATCTCCGCCCCGAGGATCTGCGCATCGAGGTGTGCCGCGCGGGCGGAGCGGGCGGACAACACGTGAACCGCACCGAGTCGGCCGTCCAGGTGTTCCACCTGCCCACCGGCATCATGGTGCGCTGCGAGGAAGGCCGGTCGCAAATCAAGAACCGGGAGACCGCGCTCGGCATCCTCCGCTCGAAACTCTACGAGCGCTCGCTGCGCGAACAACAGGAAGCCTCGTCATCGCGCCGCCGCGCGCTCATCGGATCCGGCGACCGATCGGAAAAAATCCGCACCTACAATTTTCCGCAATCGCGCGTCACCGAGCACCGCATCGGCCTCACCACCCACGACCTTGCCGGCGTGATGGACGGCGGGTTCACCCTGCTGACCACCGCGCTCCAACAGGCGGAGATGGCCGAACGCCTTGCCGAGGCATCGGCATGACCCGGCCGTCCGGCTTGCGGCGCTCCGCCGACACTGCTAGGAGTCTCCCGTCATGCACCTCATCCCGCGTCTTGCCCTCGCCGCCGCCTGCTGGATCGCCTGCGGCTCCGCATCGACCGGGGAACCCGCCGCGACCACCACCCGCATCCCGGTGTACTCGCTCGACGGACCGCTCACCGAATCGGGAGTCGTCGAAAGCAGCCTCGTCGACGGTCCGCCCGACGACCAACGCCCGGTCACCCACTTCGATTTGATCCGCAGCCTCAGCCGCGCGGCCAAGGACGCGGAGGTGAAGGGGGTCGCGGTTCACGCCGACAACGCGGAAATGAATTTCGCGCAACTGCAGGAAATCCGCCGACGCCTGCTCGACATCCGCAAGGCAGGGAAGGACGTCTGGTTCTACACCGAGAACCTCACCAACGCCACCGCTCTCATCGGCAGCACCGCCAACCACTTCGCGCTGCTTCCCGCGGCGGAAATCGACTTTCACGGCATCCACGCCGAATCGATGTACTTCAAGGAGTTGCTCGACAAGGCCGGCGTCCGCGCGGAGGTCATCCACATCGGCGACTACAAGAGCTTCGGCGAGGAATTCTGGCGCACCGGACCCAGCGATGAAGCGCGTCAACAGGAAGAGGCGCTCGTCGGATCCGTCTTCGACCAAATCGTGGCCGATGTCACGTCGGCGCGCAACCTGCCCGTGGAGCATGTCCTCGCGGTCATCAACGACGGCACGACTGATGCCGCCGGCATCGTTGCTGCAGGGCTTGCCGACCGCCTCATGCACCGCACGGATTTCGTCAAACAACTCCGCGAGACCTACGGCGAAGAGGCGGACTTCGACAACGCCTACCAAATGCCGGAAAGCGATGGCCCGTCGTTGGGCAACCTGCTCGGCTTGCTCAAGCTCGGATCCGGAAACGACACGAACACCGGACACCGCCGCGACTTCGTCGCCGTCGTCGCGATGGAGGGCGACATCACCGACGAATCGGTCGGCACGGTTCGCTCGCAGATCCTCGCGCTGCTCAAGGAGCCGAAGGCCAAGGCGCTGGTGCTGCGCATCGATTCGCCCGGCGGCTCGGCTCTCGCCAGCGAAGTGCTGTGGGAGGCAACCGACGAGTGGAAGACGTCCGGCAAACCGCTCGTCGCATCGATGGGCGGCACCGCGGCCAGCGGCGGCTACTACATCGCCTGCGGTGCCAACCGGATTTTTGCCGAACCCGGCACCATCACCGGATCGATCGGCGTGGTCGGCATGAAATTCGTTTTCGATGCAGCGCTGGCCAAGCTCGGCATCCACACGCACTCGGTGAGCCGCGGCCGCCTCGCCGGTTGGTCGAGCCCAACCCGCGGCTACACTCCGGAGGAACGCGAAATCGTACGTGAATCGATGCGAAAGACCTACGCGATGTTCAAACAACGCGTCAGCGACGGGCGTGGCAAATCACTCCGGCAGGATCTCGAGGCACTCGCCGGCGGCAGGGTCTACACCGGTGCCCAGGCACTGCAATTCGGCCTCGTCGATGAAATCGGCGGACTCCGCGAATCCGTCCACCATGCCTCGACGCTGGCCGGCTTGGACAAACCCGACATCAAGCTGCTGCCGCAACCGCAGAGCCCGCTCGAGCGGTTTCTCGATCCGACGAGCCTGCCCGACGACGGTGAAATCATCCGCACCAAGGCAACCGACGGATTCGCCCGCGGCCTGCTCGCCACGTTGCGTGGCAATCCGATGGCCGGGCTGCTCCCCGGCCGCGCATGGGCCGCGGTCGGCCGCGTCCTGCACCGGATCCAAGCGTTCCAACAATCGCGCGTGCTCCTGCTCGGGCCGGACATCGATTTGCGGTGAGCGGAACTCCCCGCGCGCGGCCGTCATCGAATCCGGCTTGCGCGCCGACCCATGCCTTGCCAAGCATCCCGCCCGTGGCGCGCGATCTCCTCACCGATCCGGCATGGCGCGAAGCGGACCTCGGCGATCCGCTGCCGGACTCGCTCCATGCCTGCTCGATGGCCTTGCCGACATGGGACGCCGTCACCGGATACGAGGAACAACGCGACAAGGTGATGCGCCGACTGCGGGCGGGCTATCCCCGGTTTTTCCTCCAACAACCGGTCGCCCGCCTCCTCGAAGCGGCGAAATCCGAAGTCGCCGCCGATGGAGAAGACGTTCTTCTGTTTCCCACCAAGGCCTCGGTGCAACGAGCGCACCGCTGGGTGGAGTCGCGGACCCAATCCGCCGTGCGCATCACCAGCTATCACGGACTCCAGGCACTCGTCGTCCCCGAGGCCGCCATGCCCGAAGCACGAAACTACTGGCGCTTCTGTGGGGAAATCGTCAGCAGCCGCCGGGCCGCCGACCTCCTTGACGACACGCTGCGCGACGACTCGCTCTCCGCGGAAGTCGCGCAAGCGCTCTGCCGCATCACCGGGGCCGACGCCGGCCACACCTTCGTCTTCGCCAGCGGCATGGCCGCTGTCTCGGCCGTGCTGCGCGCGCTGCCCGGCATCCACAAGGGACTCAAGACGCTGCAGATCGAGTTTCCCTACGTCGATTGCCTCAAGATCCAAGAACACTTCGGCAATGGTGTGGTCTACCTCAACGAAGCCGACGGCGAATCGTTCGACGAGGCACTGATGCGCATTCGCATGGGCGAGTTCGCGGGCGTCTTCACCGAGGCTCCGGGCAACCCGCTGCTGCGCACCGCAGACCTCGCACGCATCGCCGACGCCTGCCGCGATGGTGGTACGCCGCTCGTCATCGACGACTCGGCCTGCGGCCCTGCCAACGTCGATGTCCTTCGCTTCGCTGATATCGTCACCGGCAGCCTCA
>Ga0194118_10000928_pt1 | contig 45211 bp, 39 predicted proteins | sample TA2MahsurfametaG_2_FD_148662 | JGI IMG/M metagenome (GOLD analysis project Ga0194118, IMG submission 148662) | Freshwater microbial communities from Lake Tanganyika, Tanzania - TA2015013 Mahale N5 surface | ecosystem: Environmental > Aquatic > Freshwater > Lake | place: Tanzania: Lake...
TTTCCATTCAAAATAATGGCCAACAAACCCTGACTAGCGTGACTGTTACTTATGGATTTGACGGGAATTTAAATCAGATTTACAATTGGACTGGAAACCTTCCCCAGTGGCAATCAACTGTTATAACTCTACCAACCGCAGTGCTTACAGCAGGTAATCACACCTTTGGAGCGAGTATTTCAAATCCAAATGCAGGTCAAACAGACGAAAATACGACGAATAACTCCGTAAATTCCTCTTTCAACGTGGTAATTGGAGGTCAGGCGGTTCAATTGAATCTTTCTCTAGATTGTTACGGTTCTGAAACAACTTGGGAACTTCAAGACGAGACATCAACGGCTATTTATTCAGGTTCAGGCTATGAGGATGATGAACCGGGCCTTGTCACACAAGACCCTTGGTGCCTGAATGATGGTTGTTATACTTATTACATTATGGATAGCTACGGAGACGGAATGGATGGTGGGTTCTGGTGTCAAGAAGACGGAAGCGTATCTATTGTTTTTGACGGCGAGGTATTAGCAGAAATTCTAGAATCTGAGGCAGATTTTGGCGATCAAACCAGTTTACAATTCTGTATTGGGGTCTCTGGAGTCGAATGGTTTATAAACAAAGGCTTTGAGGTTTATCCGAATCCTTTTACGAGTTTTATTCAAGTAAACTTAAACGAGTTGGCCGTGAGTGAACTCGTATTATTAGATATTGCAGGAAAAGAAGTTTTAAGAAAAGCTGTAGAAGGAAATAAAGTTCAACTAGAGTTGGGAGATGGGTTGTCCAGTGGCACGTATCTAATTCAGGTTAAAATGAAGGACGGAAGCATTAAAACAAAGAAAGTAAATAAGGTTTAATCTGCGTCGCCTAATTTATTTGATTTGCTCTAAATAGGATTGCAAAATTAAGACTGCGCTCACTTTATCTACTATGCTTTTATCTTCCCGATCTTTTTTACTCTTTCCAGATTGAGAAATCAATCGTGAAGCCATCTTTGAGGTGAACCGCTCGTCTACCTGTACAATTTCACAGATAGGAAACTCTTTTTTCAAAACCTCAATCAAGAGTTCAATATTTTGATTTATCTCAAATAAACTATTATCTAGTCTTTTTGGTTTTCCGAGTACAATCGTTTCAATTTTTTCTTTTGGGATCAATAATTTAAGCGCGGGAATCAAATTTTCACTTTCTTCTGTACTATGCCCAAAGGCGAAAATTCGAGCTTCATCTGAAAGCGCAAGGCCTGTTCTCTTTAATCCAAAATCTAAAGCCAAAACTTTTCCCATCTTACTTGTTTTGAATTGATTTCAACCAATCACGCATAATGTTCAAGACTTCTGGCTCAATGGTTTGCTCTATTGAACCATATTCTGCGGGATTTCCGGTTTCACATTCTTGAAATAGATGATTTAAGTTGGGCAACTCTTTAAAAACTTGAGACTTATCAGATTTTGGAATAAACTGTTGCATTGCGACTAGATTTTCTTTCGGAGGAACTTGTAAATCCATGCTCCCATTGAGTGCCAACACGTGGCAATCCAGTTTTTTTAAATCACTTTTTGGATTGTATTTAATAAAATAAAACATCCACGGATTGCATACATTACCGAGCACCCCTTGTATTAAAGCTTCTTTGGATGAGTATCCGTCTAGGTCTCTGTCTTTTGTTTTTTTGAGTGTTTTTCTAATTTTCTTCTCCAAAATTGGCCTTACTTCCTCAAGGTTTTCATGTTCCAATAGGAGGGTGTAAATTTTTCGATTGTAGCGTATCATTTCTTTGTTATTTTTATCAGAAACGCCATTTGATTTATTGATTAAATATTGTTGCAATAATAGTAGTTCTCCACCTTGAATTGCCGGTCCTGCCAGAAGAGCAATGGAATGAATGTCTTTTCTCCGAGCTGCAAGCATTACAGCAATCATTGCCCCTTCGCTGTGCCCGGTTATACAAATTTTCGAAGCATTTATTTTAGTGTTCGCTTTTAAAAAATCTAAGGCACTTTCAGCGTCTTGAGATAATTCAACTGAGGTTGCTAAAGAAAAATTCCCTTCGGATCTAGCTGTCCCGCGGTCGTCATAACGCAAAACAGCAAAGCCTTCTTTGGTCAGATAATCTGCGATAATCCAGAACGGTTTGTGTTCTAAAATCTCCCCGTTTCGATCTTGTGGCCCGCTACCGCTTACTAGAATTACAGCAGGGAATGGCCCCTCACCTTTTGGATAGGTTAAGGTTCCTGCCAAGTTGAATTTTTCGACTTTGTTTTCAAATAAAACTTCTTCTTCTAGATATTCAAATGGTGCTTTAGGTTCTTGAGGTCTATTTGGCTTCTTTACAATTACTTCAGCGCGCGAAAGAAGTAATTTTGTACTGAACCCGTTTTGTTTAAATGTTCCATTAATCGAGTCTTTTGTCAATACCCCTGAATAATTAATCCCCAAATTTTTAACTTCGAAAACTAGCGTATTATTACTAAATTCCACTTTAGTTGCCCGAATGTCCTTAGCACCTTGATCTGGACTGTCTAATTTTCCTTCGTAAATTTCACCATTTTTCGAAATACGCAAATCCAACCGAAGCTTTTGACCGACATCTAACAATCCATGCCAAGTGCCAGTTATGTCTTGTCCAAGCATCATTTGTAATGAAAACAGGAAGCTAAAGAAACACAGTTTTTTCATAAATGTTAGGGGTTGAATTTTTTTGCTTCATTAAAGCAGCAAGCATTTAAGAGGGGAAAATACAAACAGGAATAATAATTTGTTCAAAGTTAAATGTGTTTGATTCTTTAGTAAAAGTAAAAATAATTTTATATTAATTTCAGCTTACCAAAGCCCGTTCAATTTCGTTGTATTTAGTTTTCAATACCAATATGCAAATTGAGAAATAAAGGTTCTTGCAGTAGTGTGGTGAGCTACTCACGAGCTCACGATTTTTAAAATAATATTTTCGGTTTTTCTTTCCTTATGAAAAAAAATGGACGATTCAACCCAAAGGGGGGTTAAATATTTTCAAAGTTAAAAGTCAAATAGATCTCCTAGAAAACCTCTGTGTTTTTTATGATGATGCTTTTTCATCGCCTCATACTTTAATTTTTCTATGTAATAATTGCTTGGTGATGAATGCGAATGAGATGTATTCGAGTGTGAAGAACTATGTGAATTACCCGTGTTTGCAATAGATCGTTCAATTATCTTATCTAATTCTCCCCTATCTAGCCAAACTCCCCTGCAGTCTGGGCAATAGTCAATTTCAATTCCATTTCGGTCGGTCATTAATAGATTGGCGTTACAGCTTGGACAATGCATAAAATTTATTTTAGTTAGTAAAAAGTTTAAAAAAAGTAGTGTATCAGTTGATTTAAAATGATAGCAAATCTAATATTGTTAGAACCATGCTAAAATTTTATAAGTCAAACTTACTAAAATAATTTAACTTTCCCACCAATTCTTTTTAGTTGGTTCAGGTTCTCCCTGTGTATGTTTTACGCTTTCTGTTTTGGGCAATATATACGGTATCAATTTACAAAGTATGTTTAGCCGTTGTAAGGGGTCAAGTTCTTTGAGTGTTTCAGATAACTGTTTAAGTTCCTTTTGCATTAAGTCTTTAAGGGTGTCCCGTATGTTTCCGGTTAATGGTTTGTTGTATTCAGTTAGTTTGTTTTTCAACTCATTCTTGAAAACTGCAATTAGACTTTTCATTAAGCCCTGAATTTCGTTTGAATACCAACCGTCAAACTCTATGCAATCCAAATACTCAAAAACATCTTCCGGTAAATAAACTTTCTGATAGGCAGGTTAAATACTAACTGCTTTTACCGCATCGTACAAGGTTGGGAAACGTACGAAAAACCTTTTATCATTGATAAAACGTGTCGTATTTATCTAAAACTTCAGCACCGAAGCAAGGGAAGAAAGGTTTATCATAGTCCGGTTGTTTGGTGTGATTTCGTCAAAAAGACCCAACTGTATTGAATCTAAGAGCCTTTCAGAAAACCGGATTTGATTTTCGACTACTTGGCCCAACAGTTTTTCTTGCTTTTGAAGCAAATCATTTTATAAATCAGAACATCAATATTCAAGGGGGTATTGGGCTAATTGGATTTTATAGTGGGATTCAATATTATCATGGCAGGAAAGATAAAAAGAATTTGATAGTTCCGTATTCGGGTTTTAATCTTAGGTATTTTTATCTTCCCGATATTGCTCTTGGTTCCGTCGGTGGTTATTGTTTGCCATCATGTTATTTTCCACAAGGATTTCAACTTATGACAAAAAATGGTTTTCACATTTCTCTTGAAGGAGCATTATTTTTACAAAATACAAATGATCCATCTTTAGCGTCTTATGTCATGTATCAAGGGGATTATGTAAGCATACAACCTTGGGGGTCATTTAAAATTGGAAAGAATTTTTAGCCGAAACTTTTAGTAATACTCCATTTCATGTGAAATTGTAATCTCAGGATGTAGAGATAGTGAAACAGAACAATATTTTCCCTTTGACAAAACAATTCGTTCAATGGCAGAAAAAAACATGTTAACGTTTGGAATTTCTTATCCACTTTTCAGATCGGGATACTATCAATAATTTATTTATTTCATTTACAAACAGTTCCATCGGAGTAATGAACCCGAATAATTTGTATCTTAATTTTATTGGCTCCTTTGACCCAATTGGTAGCTCCATCTTTTAAGGTCTCACCTGGCTCCAAATCATTAATTAAATTACCAGCTTGCCAACGAAACTCTTTTGATCCTTTAAGTTCATTGAATCCATTTAAATAGTTCACTTTATAATCGAACGCATCTATACTTTTCGTTGAATTATTTTTGAACTTCACATAGAATCCCACATTATTTCCCATGATCTCTTGTGTATATGAATCTAATATTTCCAAACCACACTTACCATCTTTGAGAATTACCAAGGATGCACCTAAAAAGAAAATTACGAGTAAGTAAACTAAATTAGTTGATTTCATTATTCTATTATTATTTCTTAAAATTATTATTTTTGACGAAGATATGAAAGAGCCTGAAATAAATTGTTCAAAGGCGGTATGTCGGGAAGATACTACACCGAAAATGCTTTTGGTATGAATACTTATTATGATTGCTTTTGCGAAGCTATTAAAGCGCTGTATAAGTATTAAAAAGGATAGTAATTCTTAGGATATTTTTTAGACGCTTATTATTGGTCTAGCGAAAATAAAACGTTTTATTTTCGAAGTGCAATATTAATTTTGAACAACAACTCCCTTCCACCCTCGAGGCAATGCGTAATTTGGAAGACATGAACTACAATTGCCTGCATTTGACAAACACGACCAAATATTGCCAATTTCATTTTGTTCATTGAAAAGATGTTGGCAATATTCTAACTCGCCTGTAAGTTTGTATTTAATACCATTACACAGAAATAATTTTTCTTCTTTGTTGTAATTTTTATCATTAATAATTGATGGATCCTGCAATTGTTCTTTAGTGCCAAGAAGCTTTCCTGTTTGAACATCAATGAGGTAATTACTAACGTTTACACCATGACAATATTCATTGGTTTGAATTACGAGATAGCCATCCCCATCTTTGTATTTATAGGTGATTTTACCATGCATATACCCTTCGCTGTCCGTTTGAATTTTTGATTCTTCACCATATTGAACATTTGACATTGTTATGGCTGTAATTTGTCCCAATCCATTGAGTGTTATAGTATATGATTTGTTCCAGGTATAAGATTCATCTTCAACAGCATATTTATTATAGCATTTTGATTTTATATTCCATACACCAGTCATAATGTTATCCTTAACGATGCCCGAAAGCTTGAAGTCTAATTCACCAGTGGAATGGCCACCCAAGTAACTTAACGATAAAAGTCCATCCAACACCCCATTTTTTATATTCGTTTTTATTGAAAGCGTTCCTCGAGAAACATCTGATGGGGGGAAATATCCTAGATATGAATATGGACCGTTGTATATTCGCGCTCCATCCAGAATAGTGGTTGTTGCTGTTGATTTCCCCGTTGTCCCCCACCAAGTTTCATCTACTGTCGAAACTTGGGAAAGAATTACAACATATAAATTGAAATAAAAGGCAATGGCCAGAAAAATAAGTTTCATAACTGTTTCGATCTAAAATTATGTAAATGAAAAATACAAAATAATCCTAAACATACAGTATTTAAATGCTAAAAGTAACCAAAAGTTGACAGAATGAATACGATCAGGTTCATTTTTAACTTCTTATAAAATCATTTTAATGTGAATTTCAATAAAATTCTGCATATGCTACTGACCTTAATAAAGATAGTAAAACTAAAATTGAAATTAAAGAAATCTATTTCCCGATACAAAACTTGGAGAAAATCGCACCCAAAATATCGGTATCGACATCAATCTGACCGGTAATGTTTCCGAGTTGCAGCATGGCTTCGCGGATATCCATCGCCACAAAATCGCCGGTGGTTCCGTTTTCTAATCCATATAAAGCTTGCGTGAGTGCAACTGACGTTTTTTGAAGCGCCTCGTGGTGGCGTGCATTGGCCACAATGATGTCGTTTTGCAAATCAAAATTGCCTATCACCAATTCCACCAATCGTTGTTTTAAGGCTTCAATTCCATCGCCGTTTTTGGCGCTAATTGTGAGTGCATCCGTTGTAGTGTGCTGGGCTGCATCCATTTTGTTGAGTATAAACTCTATTTTCTTATCCGGATAGCGGTTTTCCAATTCCGTTTTCCAGGTTCGTACTTCTTCTGTACTTGTTTCAACTGTGGCATCTGCCATGCACAATACGATGCTGGCCTGCTCAATCTTTTGCTGTGAACGCTCAATTCCCAGCGCCTCTATGGTTTCCGTGGTTTCACGAATTCCAGCTGTATCAATCAATCGGAAAAGAATTCCATCAACATTCAGCGTTTCTTCAATTACATCGCGCGTGGTGCCGGCAATGTTGCTCACAATCGCCCTATCTTCACCCAACAATTGATTCAACAATGTGCTTTTTCCCGTATTGGGTGCTCCTACAATGGCCACCGGAACTCCATTTTTCAAGGCATTACCCAAAGAGAAGGAGTTTGCAAGTCGTTCCACAATAGCCAATACTTCTTTTACCAACTTATTCAGTTGCGTACGATCGGCAAATTCCACGTCTTCCTCTCCAAAATCCAATTCGAGTTCAATCAATGCAGCAAATTGAATCAACTTTTCACGTAACTCTTGCAACTGGTTAGAAAACTGTCCGCGCAATTGCCGCAAAGCTACATCATGTGCTTGTTTCGACTGTGATGCAATTAAATCTGCCACCGCTTCTGCTTGCGACAAATCCATTTTTCCGTTCAAAAAGGCACGTTGGGTAAATTCCCCCGGTTCTGCCAATCGAAAACCAGAAGCGCAGAGCGCTTGCAAAATTTGCTGCTGAATATATACCGATCCGTGACACGAAATTTCAACGCTTTCTTCGCCGGTAAAACTTTTCCCTTCATCAAAAACACTGATAAGAACCTCATCAATTGCTTTCTTTTCCAAATCTGAAAAAACACCGAAATGCAACGTGTGGCTGGGTTTAGTCGTAAGATCTTTCGAGAAATTTTTTGAAACCAGTGCTTTGCTTCCTATACCCGAAACCCGAATAACGGAAATCGCTCCTACACCTGAGGCAGTAGCTAAAGCGCAAATCGGATCGGAATTTGAATTCATCCTACAAAGGTAGAGAGAATGAGCGAGAAAAAGTTATTTAGATTTTTAATCGCTTGCGACGAACTCCTTTCTAATACGAACTTGATGCGCCACCAATATTTTCTATGGGATGCCACGTAGTTTTTACTTCTTGAACGTCTGAGACAAAATGCAATCCGTGGGCTTCAGGCTTCGTCCAATCTGCATCAAATGAAATAAGTCGTTTCAAATTATCTACGGCAGCTTCACTAAAAGAATTAAAATCTTTCGTATTTCCAACAAGGGCATTAACGTCCATATGAGAAGCGAGTGTTGCCACAACTTCTTTTTGCGTTCCCGTTAAAATATTTACAACTCCTCCCGGAACATCAGATGAATTTAAAACTTCTGCAAACGTAATTGCACAAAGTGGCAGTGATTCGGAAGCTAAAGCGACAACGGTATTTCCTCCGGTAATTACGGGAATAATGGTTGAAACAAGACCAAGTAACGAAGAATCTTGCGGACAACTTACACCAACTACTCCCATTGGTTCGAGAACAGAAAAATTAAAATGCGAAGAAGAAACAGGGTTAACTGTACTTGAAATTTGTTGATATTTATCGGCCCATCCGGCATAATACACGATGCGATCAATCGAGAGTTCTACTTCTTTTTCTGCGGCTTTTTGCGTTGAGCCTAGTTTGATTAATTCAGCCACAAATTGTTCTTTTCTACCTTCCAGCATTTCAGCGATGCGATAGAGAATTTGCCCACGATTAAAAGCCGTTTTTTCTGACCATGAACCACAAGCTTTTCGAGCAGCGACAACCGCATTTCTGGCATCTTTTCGGGATGCTAAACAAATATTTGCAAGCGGATTTCCTTTTTTATCGGAAATAACATAGTATCTGCCTGATTCTGTTCGCGGGAATTGTCCGCCGATATATATTTTATAAGTTTTTAGAATTTCCAATCTTTCCATTTTTAATTTTTTGAAAAAAGAACCACCTTAACTCAATTTCACGTATGCACTCAATCCATGAACTCCGCCTTCTCGACCAAATCCACTTTCTTTATATCCACCAAAAGGCGATGACGGATCAAATTTGTTGTAGGTATTTGCCCAAACAACGCCAGCCCTCAGTTTTGTTGTAAGGTTGAAAATACGCGAACCTTTATCAGTCCAAACACCGGCGGCTAAGCCAAAAGGTGTGTTGTTTGCCTTTTGAATCACTTCGTCAACGGTTCTAAAAGTTTGAACGGTCAAAACAGGACCAAAAATCTCTTCTTGAACGATTAGGTTTGATTGAGCCACATTGGTAAATAAGGTCGGTGGACAGTAAAATCCTTTTTTGGGCAAATTACACGCAGGCTGGTATATTTCAGCACCTTCCTTTATTCCAATTTTGATGTATTTATCAATGGTTTGAAGTTGCTCTTTGCTATTAATCGCACCAATATCTGTGTTTTTATCCAGTGGGTCACCCACGTACAAGGTTTGAATACGGTCTTTCAATTTTTGAATGACTTTTTCCGCAACCGATTCTTGTACATACAAGCGCGAACCTGCACAACAAACGTGTCCTTGATTGAAGAAAATTCCGTTCACTATTCCCTCAACGGCTTGATCAATCGGGGCATCGTCAAAAATGATATTTGCTGATTTCCCTCCAAGTTCTAAGGTTGCTTTTTTTGACGTACCTGCAATTGCTTTTTGAATAATTTTTCCAACATTTGTAGACCCTGTAAACGCAATTTTATTAATATCTGGGTGATTCACAATCGCCGCTCCTGTATCTCCAAAACCGGTTACGATATTTACAACTCCCGGTGGAAGTCCCGCATCGTGGATAATCTCAGCTAATTTCAAGGCAGTGAGTGAAGTGGTTTCTGCCGGTTTCAACACCACTGTATTTCCAGTTGCTAAAGCAGGAGCTATTTTCCAAGCCGCCATGAGCAAAGGGAAATTCCACGGAATGATTTGTCCTGCAACGCCCAATGCTTCTACTTTTCGCGTAGGAAAGGCATATTCTAATTTATCTGCCCAGCCGGCATAGTAAAAGAAATGATTACATGCCAAGGGAATATCAATATCGCGCGACTCACGAATCGGTTTGCCGCCGTCAAGAGATTCTATAACAGCTAACTCTCTCGCACGTTCTTGCATGATTCGGGCAATGCGATAAATGTATTTCGCACGTTCACTACCGGATAATTTGGACCAAGCTGTATCGTAAGCTTTTCTCGCAGCTTTTACTGCCTTGTCAATATCAGCCTGATCCGCATGGGCAATTTTAGCAAGATGCTTCTCATTTGCCGGATTTATGGAGTCGAAATACTTTCCTGAAATCGGTTTTTCCCACTTCCCATTGATGTATAAATCGTATGATTCACGCAACGAAATGTGAGCAGTACTTTCCGGAGATGGAGAATACAACCAAGAAGTTGAGGATTCTGTTTTTTTACTCTTCATGTTAATCTATTGTAAAATAATCAGCAGACTGGTAAAGACCGGTATCAGTTTTTAAAATCTGCATCAAAATATCGTTTGCTAAGCTACTTGCACCGAACCTAAACCATTGATTATCTAACCATTTTGGGCCTAGAATTTCATTCACCATTACTAAATTATGCAAGGCCAATTTAGCGGTTGAAATTCCACCTGCCGGCTTCATTCCGACCATTTTGCCTGTTGCATTAAAATGATCTTTAATTGCCATTAGCATAACATAGGTTATTTGCATAGTCGCTGCAGGTTGAATTTTTCCAGTGGAAGTTTTAATAAAGTCAGCTCCCGCATGAATAGCCAAGTCGCTTGCTTTTCTTACATTTTCAAGGGTTACGAGTTCACCAGTTTCCAAAATCACTTTCAACCGTGCTTTTCCACAGGCTTCTTTCACAGCGCAAATTTCATCGAAGACAAAATTGTACTCTCCTGATAAGAACTTTCCGCGTGAAATAACCATGTCAATTTCCGTAGCACCTTGATCTACTGCAAATTTAGTGTCGTTCAATTTTATTTCTAATGTTGATTGTCCACTTGGGAAAGCTGTTGCAACAGAGGCAATTTGAATATTGGAACCTATTAATGCCTCGTGTGCTATTTTCACCATTGAAGGATAAACACATACCGCAGCAACAGTAGGTAAATCAGGAAATTGATCGTGCAAGTGCGCTGCTTTGTAACACATCTGCATTACCTTTCCCGGCGTATCTTTTCCTTCTAGGGTTGTAAGATCAATCATGCTCAGAGCCATCTTCAGGCCTTGCATTTTCGATTCGTTTTTTATACTTCGTGTTTGAAAACGAGCCACGCGTTCCTCAACCCCAACCTTATCGATTTGAGGTGATTTTGCAATAATTTCTGACGGGGATACAGGTTTTTCTTTGTCAGTTCTCATATTCTTAGGATATTCAAAGATACTAGAAACCAAAAAAAAACACTAACAACGAGAAAAGAAAATCCACTTTGACGGAAATAATTCTTAAATTATCGGAAGCACCCTTGTAATAAACTGGACTTAACGCGGCTTATTTTTTATCAGAAATAATTTTGCTAGCCATAAAAAAATCGGGGATACCATAGCCGAGGTTATTCGAAGGATTATTGGCTTTACTTCCAGATTGCTGAATAGCATTCATCAGTTCTTCGGGCTTCGTATAACGGTGCTTACTCATCAGACAAGCAATGGACCCGCAAATAATAGGCCCAGAAAATGACGTTCCACTTGATTCAACGACGGCGCCGGAGGAACCAATAACCGAAGCGCTTAGGCCCAAAGCACAAACATTTGGTTTTATTCTTCCATCGGATGTTGGGCCAAAGGAACTAAATGTTGCTCTTTCTTTCGTTTTTGTTATTGCTCCAATTGAAAAAACTTTTTCCGCATCGGCAGGGGCACCAATGTACCGCCATTTATCATTCCCCGAATTGCCAGCGCTATTTACAACTAAAATTCCTTTTTCAACCGCTTTATTTGCACCACGGGAACTTATTGCTGTTTTTCCATTCATGTCCTTGTATGAATAGCTTCCAATATTGTTATCAAAAGTGGTATAACCCAATGAGCTATTAATTATATCAACACCTGCACTATCTGCAAACTCTGCAGCTGAGATCCAATTATATTCTTCAACAACTGTTTCTGTGTCACCATCTTCAGTCCGAAATAACCAAAAAGAAGCCATGGGTGCTGTACCTAAAAATTTATTTTTAACGAATCCAGCCATACAACCCAGCACCATCGTCCCGTGTTCGCCATCTCCGTATACTTCATTTTCATTCGATGCAAAGTCCCAAGTTCCTTTTATACGATTATTTATTCTTAAGTGATGGAAAGCTGCTATCTTATCTACATTACTAAATCCGCCATCTAAAACTGCTACATGAATATCTTTTCCGAGAAATCCTTCTTTATGGAGCTCTTGGAGGTTGAGCGATTTAATTTGGAAATCAGATTTTTCATAGGAAAGATTTTTGATATTTTTTGGAGAGAATTGATCGCCCGTTTTACTCGGTAAATATGGTCTATTAGCAGTTGATTTTGGAAGTTTTCCGGAATAAATCAATTTTATTTCACTTACAAAATCAGGAAGAGATAGAGAACTTTTCCAGTTAGTATCAATGGTTTGAATTATGATATGATTGAACCAACGAGATTTATTGACTACTTGAGCAGATGGAATTAGTTTAGTGATTTCGGTTACGTAATTTAGATTAACGGGTAAATCTTCATTGGTAATTGAAATCCCTAACTTTTTCTTTCTCTTAATTGATCGAGCACTTAAAAATTGCTTCGGATTAGTAATGGAACAGGGATTATTATCTCCCTTATCGCTAAAAGTAATGGCGTACTTATAAATGTTTTGTGTTTTACCAAACGTATAAATCCCACAAAAAGAAATCAGGAAAAAATATTTTAATAAAAAACGAATGGGACTAATCTTAATCTTCATCTTCATCTTCATCATCTTCGCTATCGGCCTTATCATATTCATCGTCTTCCTCTTCATCTTCCTCCTCACCAAGTTCATCATCTTTGAGGTCACCTACTTTGTCATCGTCCAAGTCATCGTCAAAATCATCTTCATCATCTTCTGGAATTGGTTTGGGCTTAACCAATATTTTACTTATCTTAACAAGATATACAACATCTTCTGTTTCCCAAATCAAGGCATCTAATATTTCTCCTGTAGGAGTTTTAATTGTAGTTAAGTGGTTAATATAACCATCGGGATATTCCCGCAAGATTTGTTTTTTCTGTTCAATCGTTAGTTTGTCGTAACTGATTATCGATCTTCTTTTTGTCATAATTAATCTGTAGGCAAAAATTTCTGCGACAAATTTAATGTATTCGTTTACTTTTCAAAGTCAATCTGTAAAATAGCCTAATTTTTTTTTCAACCTTGAATAGTTAGAAAACATAGCCAAAAGTTTTTATGGCTTGTTTTACAAGCCTTTTTCGATTCGCTAAGGGCCCTTCTAAAACTAAAAAATTAAACTTGTAGTTTGTTAGCGTATCGTAATAAATTTCGAATAATATCTCCCTCTCGTTAGGTGATTCCCTTAAGGGGTCGAAAACCCATGGGATATCGGGTTTGCAGAGAAAATAAATATCAAAATCTTGTTTTAGAACTTGTGAGGTAATGAAGTCATCACAACCTTTAAATTTCCACCTGCTCCAAATTTCAATAACTACAAGTTCTGTGTCGGCGATTACTGGTTTCTTGGATTCTACTCCTTGCCAAACATGAAGCTGACCTTTGGCTATTTCAACCAAATCATCTTGAACATACATTTTATTTTCAGCCAGGTATTCTCTCGCATATTCTGGACAATAAGCTCCATTAATTTCTTCAGAAAGCCACGATGCTAATGTGCTTTTTCCACTTGATTCAGGACCTGTAAATGCAATTTTAAATGGTTTTTTCACGCCTTTTCTCTTTATTCCAACTTATCAGTCCAATAATCGAAAGTAGTAAATATGCACCAAATAAATATGCACTTAGATAGAGTTCTTGATGGGCAAACAGAATTATACTAGATAGATTTACAAAAATCCAAATAATCCAGTTTTCAATGTGTTTTTCAGTTGTAAGGTAGGTTGCAACTATTCCGAATGTTGAAACAATTGAATCGAGATATGGGAGCTGTTGATTCGTAAAGCTCATAATATAACCTAGGAAAAAGCTCGCCATAAAAGCCAAACCATACAATATTATTTTTTGATTTTTTGATAGAGTATTAGTGTGAGAGTTAACGGTCTTCCAGCGAACAAAACCGATTAATCCAATCACAACATAAATACTTTGTAAAACCGCTTGAATGTAGAGACTGCCATTCCAACATAATTGCACATAAATGAGCGAAGATAAAATCCCAAAAAGCCAGGCTACAGGCTTTTTGAAAATAATTAATATGATGTAAAGAAAACCGAAAAAAGTTGCTACTAACTCAGGAATTTCTATCACTTAGTAAAACAAGTGTTTTTTTGATGTGTTTTTCCAACCGGCCTGACTTTCGTAATCAACGAAATAGATTTTCACATCCGCTTGACTTTCATAATCCACAAAGTAAATTTTCTTTTTCGCTTGGCTTTCGTAATCAACGAAGTACCATTTTCCATCATTGCTCCCGGCTTGACTTTCGTATTTTACTTTGTACACTTTCAAATCAGCTTGACTTTCATATTTTACAACATATACTTTTACGTTAGCTTGACTTTCGTATTTTACTGTGTATACTTTTTGAGCCCTCAGGGCAAAACTTCCAACCACAATAATTAGGAAAAAAAATATTTGTTTCATTTTACTTTTCTTCAAATTTAAAATTAATTCGTTGAAGTACAAAAAACCCAATAATATTTTTCCTCACTCATCACATCGTATACAAAACCAATTCCTACTTTTTGAGACGATTCTCTAAATAAGTTTTCATAGTGTCCTGGGCTATTAAACCAAACGTCATAGGCGTCTTCCGCGTTTGATGATCCAAAAAGGATGTTTTCTGAATTTTCTCCAGAAGGGGAGAATAATTTTATTCTTTCAAAAGCTGTTAATGATTTCGTCAACTTATTTTTTATTTTATTCTGACTTTCGTGTGAGAAATAATTTTCTTTTGCCATATCCATAGCATGATATCTTGCAGCCCTAACTAAATTAGGGTCAATCGTTAGGGGGGTCAAGTTTTTTTCAAGACGAGCTCTATTTAACAGCGCGATAAATTTTTCTTCTTCCTCTTGATTAAATGAATTTATATTTTCTTTTCCTGTTGGATTCTTTGAAAATGTAATTTGTTTTGAATTGGATGAACTCTCCGGAAATGTGTGCTTTATCTCAGCAAGTTTTTGCGCAATTAATTTCTCTTTTTCAGCAGCAGCTAATTTTGCTAATTCTTCGGCTTCTTTAATGGGGTCGATAAATGATATAACATCTTCAGGCATATCGTTGAAGTACGATACTGATTTATCCTTTAATTTTTTAAATTTAAATTTATTTTTTATGTCCTTATTTAAAGCCTTTAAACATAAAATAACTTTTTCTTTTAAGACAGTTTTTTTATTTTCAAAATCTGTTGTGACTATGAGATCAGCGCCCGCTTTATTTTCAAAAGAGCGACACATTGTGATTGCGTTGATTAATAAAGGGACCTGGTCCTTAGTTTGCTTCGTCTTATCAGCCTTCTTTTGATAGACCAAAAATTGAAAATAATATGGAGACGCCAAGGTTTTATCTTTGGCGTTTATTTCTTTAGCGAGTAAAAAAGCTTTCTCGGTATTTTTTTCATAAACCTTATTTAACTTTTTAAAGGTTCTTTCCTCTTTACTCAGTAAAAAGGGGATGGCTAATAAAATTAATGAGATTTTCATCTTTTTAAATTTTGGGATTAATATTGTACAAAACACTCGTTGATTAAAATGTTACAATTTTTAGAGTTATAATTCTTTTCAGTGCAGTGATTCGCGTAGTAGATGAAAAAATAGTATTCTCTGAAAAATGGTTGTTTTGAATTAATAAAGTGGTTTAAATTAGAGACATTACTTATGTAAATGGCTCATTACTACATTTTTTGCCAGGAATCTCATTTTCCACATGTTAAATGTTCGTAACTCTTTTTGAAACAGAGTTGAGTTTTTATTTCTTTATTAATTTTGAAATTCAAAAATTGTTCTTTCGTTTGTATGAATTTATGAACGTTTTTGTAGAGCGGTATAAGCAAGCTACAATACAACAGTTCTTGGGTGAAAGTTGAGCGGCTGAGTAATTTAAAACAGTATGGAAATTTATCTTTTTATCATTTTTGTTGTGGGCTATGTTGCCATAACTATGGAACATTCCCTAAAAATTGACAAACTCATTCCGGCGCTCTTGATGATGGTAGCTTGCTGGACTTTAATTGCTATTGGATTAGAACACATTCCTAATTGGATTGATAGTCACAGTGGAAAAATGGTGGATGGATTCAATTCACTACCGCTTAAAAGTGAGGCCGTCCAACATACCATAACAAAATCTACTTGGTTAGAAAACTCGCTCTTGCATCATTTTGGTAAAACAGCTGAAATCTTGATCTTCTTGATGGGAGCCATGGCAATCGTAGAAATGATTGACTATTTCGAAGGGTTTTCATCCATTAAAGGAATGATTAAAACGAGAAGCAAGGTGGCTCTTTTATGGATTGTTTCATTCTTAGCATTTTTCTTATCAGCCATTATTGATAATCTTACTGCAACCATCGTATTAATTACCATACTTCGTAAAATTGTATCAGATCAAGAGGATAGAATGTGGTATGCTGGTTTTATTATCATAGCCGCAAATGCAGGTGGCGCTTGGACGCCAATTGGTGATGTAACGACTACTATGCTGTGGATGGCAGAAAAAGTGACTACAGAACATTTGATTATCAAACTCTTACTCCCATCATTAGTATGTATTTTACTTCCGTTGATTGTCGGTACATTTTTACCTGCATTTAAAGGCGAAGTAGCTGTTATAGGGGAAGAAAAAGCAAATTCGAATTCGAAGTTGATGTTGTTTTTAGGTCTTGCTATGATTGTTTTTGTGCCAGTATTTAAAACTTTGACGCATTTACCTCCTTATTTAGGGATGATGTTATCATTAGCTTTATTTGCGGTGGTTGCCGAATTTGTGAGCAATCGTTCTTTTTCAATGGATGCGAGTTCAAGACCAGAAGAGACGCATGGCCATAGTGGCCCAACGATGCGTGCTTTGGGGAAAATTGAGATGCCGTCCGTATTATTTTTCTTGGGAATTTTAATGACTGTTGCAGCGATGGAATCAGTAGGAATGATTTTAAATTTTGGTCAAGATGTTAAAAATGCTGGTATCTCTGAAAATCTTTTTGTAACCATGTTGGGCGTTGCATCAGCAATTATTGATAATGTACCTCTTGTTGCTGCAAGTATTGGAATGTTTCAGGATTTACCAGACACACAAGTTTGGCATTTCATCGCATTTGCCGCAGGAACTGGTGGTTCGATTTTAATCATCGGATCGGCGGCAGGTGTTGTTGCCATGGGGATGGAAAAAATCACGTTCTTCTGGTATATGAAAAAAATCAGTCTTTTAGCGGCTCTTGGCTATTTTGGAGGAATTGGAGTGTTTTTACTAATGACAAAACAAGATCCCAAAACAAAAGAAATCAAGGGTGATAAAAAAGCTATTGAAATAAACCACGATAAAAAAACACTCAATTCCTCAACCGCCTTTTGTGTTCAAAAAAATAGTAACTAATTATTAATTATAAGTTTTAAACGCTATGAATTTTACTTTTTTATTACAAACAGCACCACAAAAATCAAACGTTATTGAAGTTCCTTTGTGGAATATAATCAGTGCATCGAATGCAGGGATTGGTTGGTTAATCAATTTAATTTTAGTTTTAATGCTCGGATATACTGTCTTTGTTTTTGTTGAACGTTTTCTTGCCCTTCGTAAAGCCACTAAAGAGGAAGCCGGCTTGTTAAATGGAGTGAAATCAAATCTTCAAAATGGAAATATTGACGGTGCAAAAGCTTTATGTACTACTTCTGAAAGTCCAATAGCGAAAATGCTGTTAAAAGGGATTTCCCGCATTGGATCGGCAAAAAATGAGAGTATTGCCTCGACCATTGAAAATACGGGAAAGTTTGAAATTCTCAGATTAGAGCAACGCTTAAATTTTTTAGCAACAGCTTCTGGAGCAGCCCCAATGATTGGATTCCTCGGAACGGTTATCGGGATGGTAGTCGTTTTCATTGACCTTCAAAACACCCAATCCTTAGAATTGAAAATTATTGCTCCGGGCATCATGACAGCTATGATTACCACAGTTGGTGGTCTAATTGTTGGTATCATTGCTTTTATGGGATATAATTATCTAGTTGGACAAATTGGAAAAGTAGTTTATCAAATGGAAAATGCCGCCTTGGAGTTTATGGAACTATTGAATCAATCGGGAAAATAAGAAGTTATGAATTTCAGCACAAGAAATAAAATCAAGGTTGATGCAGGAATGGCCTCCATGACTGATTTGGTTTTCCTGCTTCTAATATTTTTCATTATAATGAGTTTAATGGCGAATAATCAAACACCGATAGATTTACCAAAGCCAGATGAAAGTTTAAAGCCAGTCAAAGACCCTGTCGAGGCTATGGTTGTAATTACTGAAACCAACCAATACGTTGTTATGCCTGGGGGTGATATGGAAAAACCTATGGAATTTAATCAAATTAAAGAGCTAGCAGCTGCAGCGGTTCAAAAGACCGGAAAACAAAAATTAAGAATTGCCGGACACAAAAAAGCAAGTTACGAGGCTGTTTTTAGTGTTTTGGCTTTAGCGCAGGCAAATGGCTGGGACCCCGTTTTGGCATACGATAAATAAGTAAAAGATGATAGCAACGTTGAATAGTAAAACAGAATCTCCTGAGGTAGCAGATCCAAGAGATATTCGAAAAGGATATATTGCAGCGGCAGTTACGTTGGCTATTTTGTTTATTGTTCTTTTCTTTTTTACGTATGAAAAATTGGATCCTCCACCGATGGATATGGTGGTAAAAACGGAAACCACTTTGGAAGAACTTGAACTTAAAGAATTAGTAGTTGAACCAGGCAGTGGTGGCGCAACATCTCCTATAGACGCCTCTCCATCTCCTTCAGACGCACAGCAAGTATTAACCGGAAAAAGTAATACAAGTACTACACAAACTGGCAAACCTTATGGAACCGGAAAAGGGGATAATCCATTCGGTCAAGGAGTAGGTGAAAAGGGATCTAGTGTTTTTGGACGTGCAAATGGCCCAGATGACCAAAGTGATGGAACAAGTTGTGATAATACGCCAATTAATTTAAATACAATAATTAATCAACTTAAAAAAAATGTTCCTGTTACAAAACCAACGAGTGCCACTGTGACGATTAAAATTAAGGCTGATGGATCAGTTTCATCAGCGAATGTTACTGGATTAGGTGCCGCAGAGGCAAGCGTAGAGAGAAAAATCCAAGAAATTGTAATGAAATCCCAATGCACAAAATGTAATGGGAAAAATAAAAATTCAAGGACTTATACGTTTAGTAAAATTGTCTTGAAACAAGAGTAACGTGTTCTGCACCTACCAAGAAGCAATTTTCTGGCTATTTCAACAATTTCCTTCTTTTCAACAAATTGGAGCAGCAGCCTATAAACCTGATTTAGGAAACATTCAACTCTTGTTGAATAAAATTGGTAATCCAGAAAAGGAATTAAAATTTATTCATGTTGCAGGAACCAACGGAAAAGGAACTACCTCATCGATAATTGCTTCGTATCTTACAGAAAGCGGATTTTCAACTGGCTTATTCACTTCCCCACACCTACTTGACTTTCGTGAGCGAATTCGTATAAATGGAGAAATGATCTCCGAGGAATCAGTGATAGATTTCTGCAATTCCATTCAATCTGTTGGAGAGATTGAGCCTTCCTTTTTTGAGATTTCATTTGCTATGGCACTTTACCATTTTTACCAAAAAAAATGCGAGTATTGTGTCATTGAAGTAGGTATGGGAGGTCGTTTAGATGCCACCAATTGTATTACACCACTGATTTCTATTATCACATCAATTGGTTTGGATCACACGCAATTTTTAGGAGATACGAGAACGCTAATTGCATACGAAAAAGCAGGAATTATTAAAGCGCAAATTCCAGTTATACTCGGCGAAAAAGACGAAGAAACTACACCTGTTTTTCAAAAAAAGGCATTAGAAACAAATTCTTCATTTCGTTTCGTTCAAGATTCTACGTATCCATCTTGGATTGATGACCTTCCTTTTCCTTTCAATCGAGGATTTCAACTTCAAAATGCAAAAACTGCTCTACTTACCATTGATGAATTGAGTAAAAAAGAACAGATTTCTTTAGATCAAAAGTTGTTTATACCAGCACTTGAAAACATTTCAAAAAATACAGGCTATCAAAAAAGAATTGAAATAGTTCACGAAAATCCACGTGTAATTCTTGATGTTTCACACAATCTAGAGGGGATTAAAGCAACGTTGTTTCTACTGCAAAACACGTTCAAAGGAAATCTTTTTATCATTTATGGATCGAGTTCTGACAAGAATTACCACGAAATTATTTCCACTTTTCCTAAAAAAGCTATAGTTTATCTGACCACCTTTCAATCTGAAAGAAGTGTGAAAATGGAGATATTGACTAAAATAAGAGATTCAAATCAAGATACAAATATCGAAGTTTATAACGATGTGAATCAAGCAATACTCCATTGTTTAGAAAAGGCAAATGCCGAAGATACTGTACTCGTTTTCGGTAGTTTCTTTTTAATTCAAGATATAAGCCTTGATTTTAAGAACTTAGGAATCTAGTTCACATTCCGTACTTTTGCATCGTGTTTCAAACTTACAAATACCACATCTTGATGCACCTCATCATTTTCATGTGGGGGTTTACGGGGATTTTAGGGAAACTCATTCATTTAGAATCACTAGTGATTGTTTGGTATCGCGTTTTAATTGCCTTTAGTGCGCTTGGTCTTTTCATGGCGGTTAGAAAATATCCTATGCGTGTTTCAAATTTGAAATCGGTGTTCAAACTGATCGGTGTGGGAGTAATCGTAACACTGCACTGGGTTACGTTTTATAAATCAATTCAATTGTCTACTGCTTCTCTTGGGATTTTATGCCTTTCTACGACCACTTTACACGTAACATGGCTGGAGCCTTTGGTAATGAAAAGACCATTTCAATGGATTGAATTTCTGTTAGGATTAATAGTCATTTTTGGGATTTATTTTGTTTCATCAGACTTCAAACCAAATGAATATGAAGCACTTGCTTTTGGGCTAGTCTCGGCTCTTTGTGCCGCCCTCTTTTCTGTTTTTAATGCAAAATTAGCTCAAGATATCCCTACCCCAACCATTACACTTTTTGAAATGCTCACGGGTTTTGTTTTTATAAGTATGGTTTTGATTTTTCAGGGAAGATTATCCACTGAATTGTTCGTAATGACCCAAAGTGATTTTTTGTGGTTGCTATTTTTGGGTATTTTGTGTACTTCTTTCGCTTTTTTGGTCACCATTGAAATTGTAAAAATGCTAGGGGCCTTTACGGTTTTGTTAAGCATTAATTTGGAGCCAATCTATACGATTTTATTGGCAATTTTTATTTTAAATGAACACACGCTTTTGAATTCCAAATTTTACATGGGCGCTACATTGATAATCGTTGTTGTTGTTTTCAATGCGTGGATAAAAAACAGACAGAAAAAAGTAGAAATGAAAAAGTTGTCTTAACTTTACCAGCATGAAGATTACGGATGAAATGTTGAATCATATAGCCCATCTTGCGAGACTTGAATTTATTGGAGAGGAGAAGCAAGAAATCAAGCAAGATATGGAGAAGATTATAAATTTCATGGATGCGTTGAATTCAATTGATACTTCTGGTGTAGAACCACTTATTTTCATGTCTGATGAGGTAAATGTATTGAGAGAGGATGTTACTGATGAAACAATTTCAAAAAATGAGGCATTAAAAAATGCACCGAAAAAAGACTCTGATTACATTCGAATTCCTAAAGTGTTGAATAAATAATTATTTTCTTTTTCTCTTTCTATTTGCTGGTCCTGTTAGTATATTTCCAACTTCTCTGCCTATTTTTTGAATAGTTTCAACCCCAGCCGCCAGCGGTGCGGCAGATACGTCTTTATAGGATGAAAAAGAAGGGTTGATTTCAGAAGAGGGGAATACGTATACAGTGTCATTTTCTGGACATGCTTTTTCCAATTTACCGGTAAAAGAGTCAATTTCTGAAACATATGAGACGGCTCCTTTTCTTGCTAAACACGAAAAAATTAAATCTTTTTCATTTTTGGTATATAACAGGAAAAAATCATCTAAATTTTGAATTTCAATAAACTTTACGGGAAGTTCAATTTTATTGGCAATACCAACCTTTAAAAAACGATCATTTGTCGTATCTGTAGCGTAAAGATGCAGTTTAATATTAAGCTCCTTTGCCAAACGAAATACGCGCTCTGCCCATATAGCAAAGGAGTTTTCTAATTCGCAAAGTGGTGGTGCAATTACAATTAAGTTTGAGTAGCTAATTGTCGATTTTTCGAAGTGGCAAAAGAAAATAGTTTTATCACAAACATCCATGAGGTGTTCACGATCATCACCAACCATTCTTTTGATGATATTCGTATTTCTGTTATCGTTAATAACAACAATATCTGCAACTAATTCTTTGGAAACCCTTGCTATTCCTGAAGATAAATTATAATCTATCGTTGCAATTGTATTTAGTTTTGCTTCGTATCCAGAAAAATGTTTTACAATTTCCTCAAGGGATTTTCTTGATTTTCGGATCATCATTTCTGCTTTTTCATTGTTCGGGTAAACACTTACAATTGAAATAGGGTTAATAACTTTTGGATCTGAAATCATTAATGAAAAATCAATTAAACTTTCGTTTCCTTTCAATTCATTCATTGAAACCATAATATGCTGGTTTCTCAATTTTGTTTCATTGAGATCAACATCACCGATTTCATTTATGTGAATAAGCAATTTTTTACCAGCATTTTCAATTACAAAAGAAGCTGTCATGCAAGAGAATAAAATTAGTAGAATCGTAACATTTACGATATTAATATCTAAAATTTTATCATTGTACCCAACCATTATAATGGCTAAAGTTGCGGCAGCGTGGCTCGTACTCAGACCAAACATAATCTGCCTTTCGAGCACTGACATTTTAAAAATGAGCTGCGTAACAAGAGCCGCTAGCCACTTACTGAATATGGCGAATACTGTTAGCACTCCTGCAATAACTAAAGGCCAAGTTCCTTGTAAAAATGTACGATAATCTACAACCATTCCAACAGAAATAAGGAAAAACGGAATAAACAAAGAATTTCCTATAAATTCAATTCTATTCATCAAAACCGAGTTGTGCGGAATCAGGCGATTTAGAACTAATCCAGCAGCGAATGCCCCTATAATTGGTTCAATACCCGCGGTTTCAGCTAAGAATGCAGCAAAGAAAACCACAGATAAAACAAAGATATATTGGGATGTTTTTTCACTATCTAACTTACTAAAAAACCAGCGTGTTATTTTTGGAACACCAACAAACATGATGATTGAAAAAATAGTTAGTGAAGTGATTAAACGAATCCAAAAAGAAGAATCAAGATTTCCTTTGGCAGAACTCGAAATAATCGCCAAAAAAATTAAAACGGCTGTATCAGTAAGAATTGTCCCCCCAACGGTTATTGAAACTGAAGGATGTTTTGATAAGCCATATTTACTAATGATTGGATAAGCCACTAATGTATGCGTAGAAAACATTGATGCTACTAATAAGCTAGATATTTTAGGAAGGTCAAGAATATAATGGCAAATATTGTATCCTAGTATAAATGGCAGAATAAATGTTAGGAAACCAAAAGTCAAACTTTTATTTAAATATTTTTTAAATTGTTTTAAGTCAAGCTCCAATCCCGCCATAAACATAATATAGAGTAGTCCGATTGTAGAAAATAATTTGATAGAACCCTCTGATTTAAGTGCGTTTTCTCCAATTAGACCAAATGCGTGCGGCCCAATTAATAACCCAGATATTATTAATCCGATGATTCCTGGAATTCGAAATCTCCTTAGAAGAATTGGTGAGAGAAGAATGATAAATAACAAAAGCGAAAAGACTAATACAGGATTTGTCAATGGCAGTTGAAACTCCGAAATGAGGTGTTTTATAAAATCATCCACGATTTTTAAAATTACAATTTTATTCTTTTAGAAATCATTTTTTAGTCGTTTTTGCAGAATAATTATCGATCTTTAGAAAGAATTTATTTGTGAATAATTTTATATTAAATGCCTTCCTTTAACTCAACACGATAAATCACGATCCGAATTTTTTTATTAATTTTACAGTTCAAAATTTTAGGTAGATTCCACAAAAATTCAACCCAAACAATACGAATACAAATACAAATGAAATATATAGTAATTACTGGATTTGTTATACTCTTTTATGCTTGTAGGAATGAAAAAGAAATTTCATATACCATTACAGATGATTCTAGATATGTTGATGAAATTATGGCAACTGAAAATGTGGCGGAAATAGAAGAGAACTACTATGATTTCCCCAATTCTGAAGAGAAAGTAATAATTTATAACCCAAGTAGAACATTGTATAACGATCTTGTTCATACAAAATTGGAAGTTAGTTTTGATTGGGCCAATGCTCGTTTGAATGGTAAAGCAACGATAACAGCTAAACCGCATTTCTACGAAACAGATAGCTTGACGTTGGATGCAAAAGGAATGGATATTTACGCTATTTCTATGAATGGAAAAAGTGTGTCGTTTATTTATGATAGTAGTCAAATACATATAAAATTAGACAAGAAATATACGCGAACAGAAAATTATACAGTCGTTGTTAACTATGTTTCAAGACCAAATGACAGAGCACTTTCTGGAAGCGCGGCAATTACTTCTGATAAAGGCTTGTACTTTATTAATCCAAAGGGAGAAGAAAAAGGTAAAATGCCACAAATTTGGACACAAGGTGAAACTGAAGCAAATTCAGTTTGGTTTCCAACTATTGATTCTCCAAATGCTAAAACCACACAAGAAATCTTGATGACCGTCGATGATAAATACACTACCTTATCCAATGGAAAGATGATTTCATCCAAGAAAAATACAGATGGGACACGTACAGATCATTGGAAACAAGATTTGGCACATGCCCCTTATTTGTTTATGATGGCCGTTGGGGAGTTTAAAGTTGTTAAAGATTTTTATACCCGCCCAGATGGAAGTAAAATGGAGGTAAACTATTACGTAGAGCCAAAATATGAATCATATGCAAAAGCTATTTTTGGCGAGACGCCATCAATGATTAAATATTTTTCTCAACTTCTTGGGGTTGAGTATCCATGGGATAAATACCACCAAATTGTTGTCCGCGATTATGTTTCAGGCGCTATGGAAAATACTGGGGCGGTTATATTTGGGGATTATGTGTATAAAACTGATCGTGAATTGTTGGATGGCAATGACCAGTCGACAATTGCACACGAATTGTTCCATCATTGGTTTGGAGATTATGTTACTTGTGAATCTTGGGCAAACTTACCCTTAAATGAGTCTTTCGCAAATTATTCGCAATACTTATGGGATGAATTTCGCTATGGATTGGATGAGGCAAATTACCAAGCAGAAGAGGAAGCACAAGGGTATTACAATTCTACTTTTGGAAACCACCATGACTTGATTAATTACAGTTATTACGATAAAGAAGACATGTTTGACGGCCATTCATACAATAAAGGTGGTAGAATTTTACACATGCTTCGAAATTATCTAGGAGATGCCGCATTTTTTAAGGGGTTGAATATTTACCTAACTCAAAATAAATACAAGGCAGCAGAGGTGCATAATTTACGTTTGGCTTTCGAAGAAGTGTGTGGAGAAGATTTAAATTGGTTTTTCAATCAGTGGTTCTTAGGAAAGGGCCATCCCGTACTTCAAGTATATCAAACTGACAACTCTTCTGAAAAAACGGTTCAACTAAAAGTTTTACAAAAACAAAAATTATCAGAATATCCATTATACAAATTGCCGGTCTCTGTTTTAATTCAGGATGATAAAGGAAAAAGAACAGAAAAAATTACAATTACAGAGGCGGACCAAACGTTTACGTTCGCGTATTCAGGAACACTGAAAAATGTAATTTTTGATGCCAATCAAATTCTTTTGGGCTCAGTATATGTTGACAAACCCTTTAATCAGTTTATTGATCAATATCAACCAGAAAATACATATAAACTGCGCGCTCAAGCCTTAAAATACGCTTCACGAAAGGACATTGAAAAATGTCAAAAAGTAATTCTTGATGCCTTGAATGATCCTTTTTGGAACATTCGTAAAACTGCAATCGAAAAAGCCAATTTATTAACTGGAGCGTATTTAAATCAAGCAAAACAAAGAATTCAAGAATTAGCTTCTTCTGATCCCAAATCAAGCGTTCGTTCTGCCGCTTTGACTTTTATAAGTAAAACGTTGGATGAAGACGAGCAAAGTCAAGTTTATCTTGATCGAATAGATAAAGACCAGTCATATACCGTTCAAGTTGCCGCCCTATTAAATTTAGCAAAGATTAATAAGGAAAAGGGGTTGAAAAAAGCTGAGGAATTGATTGCAAAAGATAAAAGCGAAAAAATTCTCGTTGCTGTTTCAGAGGTATATGGTCAACATGGAACAGAGGAGAACTTTGCTTTTTTTGAATCAATTTTCATCACAAATAAATTCAGTGGGTTTGATGAATTGAATGTTGTTGGGGCGTTATTAGGCCTTTGTTACAACACAAATTCAAGGGTCATTGAAAAAACATATACGATTATTGAATACTTAAGAAAGGAAGGTAATTCATCAACTCAAATGTATTTTTCAAGAATAGTAGAATACACGATGGATATTATTTCTCAAAAAATAGAGGCTGAAAATCAGAAGTTAGAGGAGGCAGAAAGTGGAATTGATAAACAGGAAATTTCCAGTGAAATTGAAAATTTGGAACGATTGTATAACATTTACAGTCAAATGGTTCAAGAATAATAATTAGGAATAGACGTTAGTAAAATATGCGTCTAATTTTATGTTTGCTTCTTTTCACGTTAATTTTTAAGGTATTCTCTCAGGAATATAGACTGATGTATTCTTTTGAAGATGATTTGGCAGTAAAAATAAATCCTGATTCTATTTTCAAAAACAAGTATTTAGCCAATAAATATTTATCTGATTTACAAAATAGGCATATTGAAAAAGGGCACTATTTATTTTCAATTGAAAGTCAAGAGGAATCAAATCAATTTAAAAAAGTAAAACTTTATGTAGGGCCTTTATTTTTGGAGGCAAAATTGGAGTTAGATTCAATTGAAAAAATATTCTTAAAAAAAAATGGCTTTGTCCAAAGGCCAATAAAATTAACAAGAAACTCACTAAAAAATTATTTCAGACTGGTTTCCGAAACCTATTTAAATAATGGGTATCCCTTTGCTGCGTTTCGCATTCGAGAAGGAAATTTTGAAACATCCATAGAGTTTACAGGAAGATTATCCGTAATTCGTGGAGAAAAATATAGCTGGGGCGACTTTATAATAAAAGGGGATTCATCTATTTTTCCTTCTTTGGCATCTAATTTAAGCGGGATAAAATCGGGGAGGACATATAATGAAAGCTTACTGAAGGAAATGGAAAAAGAAATTAGCCTACTCCCATTCGTAGAACAATTTCGCAAACCCGAACTATTATTTTATGATCGAAAAGTGGATATCTACCTCTACCTCAGGTCAAAGCCCGCTAGTTCGATCAATGGGGCTCTTGGACTTCAACCAAATCCCATTACTCAACGGGTTGCCTTTACTGGGCAACTTCAGTTAAAGCTTCAAAATGTACTAAAAAAGGCAGAATTATTAGAAATGAACTGGAGAAGTATCCAGCCGGGCACCCAAAATTTATTTATTCAAAGTAATATTCCTTTTTTATTTAAGACACGATTCGGTTTAGATGGCAAGTTTAATTTATACAAAAGAGACAGTTCTTTTCTTGAGGTTAAATCAACGATAGGAGTGACTTATTCTTTAAGAAATAATTTTTTATTAAAAGGATTTTACTCCTTTTGGTCGAATAGTGTTTTAAACTCAAATTCAACCACGACCAATTATACGAGTACAGCTGTAAATTCATACGGCATTTCTGTAAATCGAAGGAATTTAGATTATGCTCCAAATCCACGACAAGGGAGTGTCATATTTGCTGAATTGGCCCTAGGGAATAGGAAAGTAAGAAGTCAAGAAAAGCCAGGGCTTTCTGCGAAAGGACAATTTACAATAGAAAAATATTATCCATTAGCTAAACGCCATATTCTAAAAATAGCCGCTAACTGGGATTGGATTTATAATGACACAACATACGCAAATGAACGAATTCGTTTTGGTGGATTAAATTCTTTGAGAGGATTTAACGAGGAGGAGCTATTCGCATCATCCTATTTAAGTAGTCTAGTTGAATATCGATTTTTACTCGATAAAAATTCCACATTATTTGGTTTTTTCAATCAAGGATGGTACGAGGACAATTCGCGTTTAAATTATGTCAAAGACTCGCCTTACGGATTTGGATTTGGATTATCGTTTGGAACAAGGCTTGGGATTTTTTCAGTTACGTATGCACTTGGAAAGCAATTTTCCAATTTAATTCAATTGAACCAGGGCAAGATTCATATTGGTTATATTTCTTTTTTCTAAGTTTTTAAAAAGTATTTTCTGAAAGACTTTTAGGAGGATATTGACTGCCTAATAAAACACCTGAAGTATGAGACTGCCATGGTTTTGTAACCCGATCGGAGCAGTGCTATTTCCACCCGCATAAAAATTGCTAAAAGCATATTTACAAGACCTCACGTCAAATGTATAATTGCCGGGAGTAGTAATATTAATATAACCGTTCAATGACCATATACCAATCGTTCCAAATACACCCTGAACATTGTTTACATCGATGACTTGAAACATCTGTGGAATTCCTATATTGTTCTGAAATACCTGCATCACGCACCCTGAGCCCAGTGCTTGAGTTGAAAATGTTTCAAGATTACCCGTTGTTGAAATAAAAACTTTTGCAGGCACTGTGGTGATATTGATTGTTTGGCTTAAACCCGTAACAGGAGTAAAGTTTGGGTAAGTACTAGAAATAGTTGTCCTTGTCGCATATACACCGAAGAAATTAGCGGTTACCGGTGGGCCTTGCGGACCTGCCGGTCCAGGATTTCCTTGTGCTCCGGGTGGTCCCACCGCTCCAGGAACTCCTTGTGCTCCGGCTGGACCGGCTGGACCGGCTGGACCTGCCGGTCCTACAGCACCATTTTGTCCATTGCAGATATATTGACTCGAACTAATCTCAGAAACTTCAAGTATTCCATTTGCGTTTGCATCGTTTCCAACCTCGAGAATAATCCCCCCAAAAGGGCAATTTACACCGGTAGGGATTACATTTGTATTTGCAATTAGATCTGAGGAACTTGTTGATCCCGAGCAAAGCGAATTCCATGCAGAAAGAGGAATTGAATAAAACATCACACAATTTACATCCGTATCATAAACCAACAAGCCATTTGCCGGGGTAGCAATTGCGTTTCTTTGAGCACTGGTCATTCGAGGGATTAACATTCCTTTCGAAGTTGAATTTACATCCAATACACTTGTGGCATTTGGGGTAGCCGGGACATCCGATATACTCACATTTTGTTGGGCTAAGAATAAGTTATTTGAATAGAATATACAATTCGTTATAAGAAAGCAAAGTAAAAAAGTATTTTTCATAAGTTGAATTTATCTCATTAGTGTTAAATGACCCGATAGTATTATTTTTTTATCGGTCTCGTTTGGTTTATATGTTATTTTCCAAACATATACGCCATCAGGGCAATCTTTTCCAAGCCCTCCGTACGTTCCGTCCCATCTTGCTAAGGCATCATTACTCTCCCATATTAATTCCCCCCACCTATTAAAAATTAGTAATTTGAAATTAAAAGGATCAAAACCCTGAGTAAATACAGGCCCCCATGTTTGATTAAATTCGTCTTTATCGGGGGTGAAAGAATTTGGGACATAGAAAATCACGTCTTCCTCATAGGTTATGACAGCGGTGGTAGAGTCAACACACCCATTATTTGTGAAGGCGTATAAAGTGACGAGTGTATTTCCTGTTATGTTTGTGAAGGAAGTTATTGGACTCGCTACATTCGATGTATTGCCATTACCAAAATCCCAAAAATAAGTATCAGCACCTGTGGAATTATTGTAAAAGGTAACATTCTCTTGGCTGCTCGAAAATTCAGTTGTACTGGTTGTAAAAGCAGCATTTGGACTATTATCTATACAGATCAAATCGGCTGCAGTAGTGCTTGAAGAGCAATTGCCAACACTTGCGGTTAATGTAATGTCGTAGCATCCCGGTGTAGTGAAGATTTCATTTAAGCTCGCCCCGTTTCCTATCAAATTACCATTTGATAACCATGTGTAGGTAGTCCCCGAAATATCCGTTGTTTGAAGCGAGGCAGTTAGAGGAGAACAACCTGCAAGTGTAGCAGTATTTATTGTTGGAGCAGTCGGATTTAAATTCGTTAAGATGTATGGAATATCAACGAAATTATTCCATCCTGTTGCTGTTGATTTTGTAAATCCTGAAATATTTGAAAGTGCTACGGCGGGGATGTCCTGCCAAATCCCATTGCTTGTAATATTCCAACGAGCCATATCATTCCATTGCCCATCGGCAGCGGGGATGAAACAAACTCCGACATCTGCAGGACTTGTGCCAGAAATTCTATCAATTTGATGATAAAAAGCAGAATTTGTCTCGCATAATATTGGCTCAGTACTATTGCGATTGTATGATTCTAAACTAGCATCTAGATTTGCCATTCGGACACTGTACTCATTGATGTTTGCATCGTTGGGATTAATTTCAACTGGTCTATATCGAAAAGTTCCTGAACCTGGGATATTTGCACTCGTATTTGCTGTTGATCCTGTTGGGAATAAATACAATCCCGTATTTTGAGTGGTTCTTGAAAGAAATCCACCGTTAGCACTTGAGATAAAGCCAGTAGTTCTTATAATGGCATTTAATGCTGGACTAGTTACATAAAAGCCATATAAATCCGTATTTAAATGAAGATGTTTTAAATCAAGAGTCCCTTTTGCAATCTTATCCACCTGTTGCGTTTTTATCCCCGATCCGTCTAGTGTAAGGTTAAAAAATTGGGTAATAGAGCTTCCTCCTAAAAATTGATTGTTACCCTCAAAAAATACCGTTCCAAGTGTAGAATTAAAACTACCGTTATCAATCCAATTCCCGAGTAATCTGACGTAACCATCGGCATTTATGCTTGAATTATTTATGACATTTTGCGTGACATATAATTCAGAACTGGTAGGCGTGCCGTTTCCATTGACAGCTAAAACACCTGTATTATTGTTTGAAACACTTCCATTCACATAAATGAACGAACCTGGTTGTGCTGTAATAAATCCACCATTATTAAATAGTGTTTGAGCGTCACCGTTAAAAAAGACGACAGATAATAATATAGAAAAAAACCAGCGACTATTCATTTAATAAAGTTCAATTTCTCATTTCAATTTTTCGATAACGGATACGTTCTCTTTTAAAATTATTAAATATTAGACAATAAAGTTTTTAATAGGTTGTTTAAAACAAGCAATTTAAGAAACAAACGTACAGAAAAAATTATATAGTACAAACTGAACTCGGGGATAGATTTTTTTAATATTTTGGTTTATCATTTTAATTAAGCTGGATAAATTATTCATTACTTTTGTTTGATATGATATGTATAAAGCAAGCGGAATTTGTTATTTCATCTACCGACCATAAAAAGGGACCTCAAGACAGCAAACCAGAATTTGCTTTTATTGGGAGGTCGAATGTTGGAAAATCTTCCCTCATTAATATGCTTACAAATCAGAAAAGATTAGCAAAGACTTCTGGCACTCCTGGGAAAACTAGATTAATAAATCATTTTTTGATTAATGAATCGTGGTATTTGGTAGATTTACCAGGCTATGGATATGCACGTGCATCGAAAAAAGATATTAGAACATGGGAAAAATTCATTGTAGATTATTTATTGCATCGGGAAAACCTTGTAAATCTTTTTGTGCTTATAGATTCTCGACTTGACCCTCAAAAAATTGATATTGAATTTATGAATTGGTGCGGTGAAAAAAGAATCCCATTTTCAATTGTCTTTACGAAATTAGACAAACTCTCAGGGGCCGAATACTCAAAAAATTTATCAAAGTATAAAAAGGAACTTCAAAAATCTTGGGAGACAGTGCCGCCAGTTTTTTCAACCTCAAGCACATCAAAACACGGTCGAGAAAGTATTTTAAACTATATTGAACAAATTATTAAATCTCTTTGAGATAAACCGATGAAAGATCCATCGACTCAATAGAGCTAACGGTAAAATCTCTTATTTTTAAATTATAAATAACAAATAAATCTTCAAAATAGACAGGCATTATAATTGCCTCATTCATGATAAATTGATTACATAAATTCAGATATTTATATCGTTTTTCTTTATTTTTTTCAACGAGCGATTTGGCAAAAACTGTATTGAAATCTTTATTTAGACAAGTAATATTTCCCCATGAAGGATTGATGTAAGAATATTTTTGATAAAAATTACTAACAATACTTTCAGGGTCTGGATAGTCTGAAATCCACCCTGATTTCCAAAAAACAGCTTCTCCCTTTTTAATGGCATCTTGTTTTTCACGAAAAGAGCATAATTTAATTTTGATGTCAACACCTAAATTATTTTTAAGTTGTTCAGTGATATTTTTAGTCCAAAGATTGGTTGAGGTTCCTAACATAGTATTGACCCAAAGTGTAATTGGGGGGAATCCTTTTCCCATTGGGTAACCTGCTTGAGTTAAAAGATTTTTTGCTTTATCTGGGTTGTATTCAGTTATAAAATTTGTGTCGGCAATAAATCCGTTGATTTCAGAAATAATTCCGAATCTCGCGGGGATCCCATCACCCATTAAAATCTCATCTGTGACTTTTGTGATATCAACAGCGTTAAGAAATGCTTGTCTAACCAAAAGATCATTAAATGGTTTTTGTTTTGTTGAAAAAGCCAGGTAATTTATCCTAGAGCTTTTTCGAGAATAAATCCTATGTTTTTGATTTTTTCCTTTTTGAGCCTCATTTAAAGAGCCAAAAAGATTAGTAACATTTTCAGTTGGCACATTTAAAATGATATCTATTTCATTCTTCTGAAAAGCTTGAAGTTCACTGTTCTTGTCTTTACCGTATTTCATTTCAATTTGGGCTAAAAACGGAAGTATATTGCCAAATTTATCCTTTCGCCAGTACTTATCATTTCTTTTTAGAGTTATTCCATTATCATTCATTTTTTCTAATAAGAACGGCCCCGTGCCAACGGGGTGTTTTGTAATGGAATTACCATATTTTGTTAGTGCTTCTTCGGGAAATATTCCAAGACCTGAGTGAGAAAGGATTTTCTCAAAATTCACAAAAGGTTGTGTCAATGTAATTGAGAATTTATGCGAATCAATTACTCTTATTCCAGTTATAGTTTTACTTTTCTTATTATAGTATTCTGCTGAACCAACGATTTTTGATACAAGTAAATGAGATAGATGATTTAATTCTGTTTTAGAGCAAGCGAATTGAAGCACAAAAGCGACATCTTGAGCTGTTAGTTCTCGAGTTTTATTTTTAAAGCAAGGGGCCTCATGAAAGTAAATACCTTTTTTGAGGTTAAATGTAAATAATAAACCATCACTTGATTTTACGTACGATTCGATTAGAAAAGGTTCTACGGATTGATTATTTGTTGATTCTTTAAATAAAGATTCAAAAATCTGGGTGTTAATTCGTTGAGAATATATATCTGATGAACTAATTGGAAATAAAGCAGTTACTTTTTCCAAGGACATAAATCGAAAGGAACCCCCGTAGAACTTATCACCGATTGCCGGTCTTTGTTTCGAAATTGAATTTTCTGAACAGGAAGCATATAGAAAAATAAAAATAAAAAAATAGACTCTTATTTTCATTGTCACTAATTTTAGCCATTCTCTGCAACAACCTCTTGGATTTCGCTAAAGTGTTGTTTGAGTAAATTTTCTATACCCCCTTTAAGGGTTGCAGTAGAGGAAGGACAACCAGAGCACGAACCTTTTAAAACAACGGTAACAATTCCATTATCAAAACCACGATAATCAATAGCACCGCCATCGTTTTCTACGGCAGGCCTAACATATTCATCAAGTAAATTTCGTATAGCGTCATCAATTTCATGCGGTTGAAATTCTTTTCTGTTTTGGTTTAATATTTCTGACTCTGCTATGACGGGTGGCATTTGAATGAGCACATCTTTACTTTCAGCTATCCACGATTTTACAAATTCCCTTAATTCCATTGTAATAAAATCCCAAGGGACATTATCTGTTTTAGTAATAGTAACAAAATTTGCTGCAATAAAGACATTCTTTACAAAGGGAAATTTAAATAATTCTTCGGCAAGGGGAGAGTATCCTTTCGCATCGGAGGCCATTTTAAATTCAACAGTTTCCCCTGAAACGAGTAAGTATTTATTGACAACAAATTTCATTGTTGTTGGATTGGGTGTCATTTCAGTATATACGGTAACAGGGACTGCCATTTTTATTGAAAATTAGTATTATATTGAAATTTTTATGCGTCAATTTTTGCATATTTCGCGTTTTTCTCAATAAATTCCCTTCGAGGGGGCACATCATCACCCATTAACATTGAGAAAATTTGATCACATTCGGCAGCATTTTCAATGGTAACTTGACGTAAAGTTCTTTTTTCTGGATTCATAGTTGTTTCCCATAACTGCTCCGCGTTCATCTCTCCTAACCCTTTGTATCGTTGAACATTTACAGAGGATTCGCTCCCAGCTCCTTTCATCTCTTGAATCAGTCGATCACGCATATCCTCATTCCAAGCATATTCTGATTTAGTGCCTTTTTTTACTTGATACAATGGTGGTGTTGCAATATAGATATATCCATTTTCGATTAATTCCTTCATGAATCGGAAGAAGAAAGTCAGTATAAGTGTTTCGATGTGTGAACCATCAACGTCGGCATCACACATGATAATAATTTTATGGTAACGCAGCTTTTCTAAGTTTAATGCTTTTGAATCTTCTTCAGTCCCAATTCTCACTCCAAGGGCCGTATAGATATTTTTTATTTCTTCGTTTTCAAAAATCTTGTGCTGCATTGCTTTCTCTACATTCAAGATTTTTCCACGAAGTGGCATAATTGCCTGAAAATGGCGATCCCTACCTTGCTTTGCTGTTCCACCCGCCGAGTCTCCCTCTACAAAGTAAATCTCACACGCGGCAGGGTCTTTTTCTGAACAATCGGCTAATTTACCAGGCAACCCAGAACCTGTCAACACATTTTTGCGTTGAACCATTTCACGTGCCTTTCTAGCAGCGTGTCGAGCTCGTGCAGCTAAAATCACTTTCTCAACAATTAGTTTAGCCTCAGCCGGGTGCTCTTCCAGGTATGCAGATAACATTTCAGAAACCGCTTGGCTGACAGGCGCAGTCACCTCTCTGTTTCCAAGTTTAGTTTTTGTTTGTCCTTCAAACTGAGGTTCTTGCACTTTAACAGAAACAACAGCGGTTAAGCCTTCTCGGAAATCATCCCCGTCAATTTCAATCTTTTCTTTAGCCAACATTCCTGATTCAGTCGCATATTTTTTCAAGGTGTTTGTTAATCCGCGCCGAAAACCAGATAAATGCGTTCCCCCTTCATGAGTATTTATATTATTTACATAAGCCTGAATATTTTCAGTATAGGATGTATTGTAGGTAATGGCAACCTCAACCGGCACATTTTCTCTTTCTCCTTCAAAATAAATAACATCAGAAATTAAAGCTTCTCTATTTCTATCAAGATACTGTGCGAATTCCTTCAATCCACCCTCAGAATGATAATTAGTTGAAGGGGGATTTCCATTTTCATCTGCAACACGCATGTCAGTCAACGTAATGTTGATTCCTTTGTTTAAAAAGGCTAATTCTCGCATTCTTGCTGCTAAGGTGTCAAAATTATATTCGGTGGAATCAAAAATAGTTGAGTCGGGCTTAAATGTTTGGATAGTACCAGTCTTATCAGAAACCCCAATTTCTCTTACCTCATATAGTGGTTTCCCTATTGAATATTCTTGTTCAAATATTTTACCTTCACGGTGTACCTCGGTACGCATATGTATTGACAAAGCATTAACACATGATACCCCAACCCCATGCAATCCGCCAGAAACCTTGTACGTATCTTTGTCAAACTTACCTCCCGCATGTAAAACAGTCATTACAACTTCGAGGGCTGATTTCTTTTCTTTGGAGTGCATTGCAGTTGGAATCCCTCGTCCATTATCTTTGACTGTAATTGAATTGTCTTCGTTTATAATAACATTAATTGTATCACAATGCCCTGCAAGGGCCTCGTCAATGGAGTTATCAACCACCTCATAAACCAAGTGGTGAAGCCCTTTTACACTGACGTCTCCAATGTACATTGCAGGTCTTTTTCGAACTGCCTCCAAACCTTCTAAAACCTGAATATTATCGGCTGAATAATTACTTCTATCGATTTCCTCTTCACTCATAATCTAATGGTTCTTTTTGAATTAAAAAAGTACAAAAGCAAAGATAATGAAGACAGGGGGTAAAGTCAAATAAAACCTAGTGTTTTAGGGTATAATTATTAACAACATTTCAACCCTTTGAATTGTCTTTATTCACTTCGTTATCACGAAATGCGGATGGCATCAAGCTAGGGATTATTTTTAAAAATATTGGCAGTAAAAGCGACCCTCCAGGGATTAAAAATATAGCCAATGAAGGCATTGATCGCATGATGTCCATCAGTTGATTTTTAACCACTTCTTTTTCCTTTTTTGTTAAATCTTTTTGAGTAGATTTTGCGAGTAAGAACATTAATTCTTTGCTCTGTTGAATTTCTAACACTAATTTATCTTTATTTCTTAAAAGGATTTTACCCCAACGTTTTGATAGGTTAGAAAATAATATTTCTGTGGACGAACCTAAATAAGGAATTAGTGTCTCATTTTCCAATATGAAAGCGGTGGTGTTTGCAAGAGTTATTTCGGTTATTTCTAAATTAAGATTAAGTGCTAGACAAAGATTTACAAGAAAAGCCCTTTCTTCTTTGCTAACTTCATTTTTATACGAGAATACAAAAGCGGATAAATAAACAAGAAAGAGGTTGAAATCTTCGGACTCATTTTTGAATTGTTCTAAATTTAGTTGGAATAATGGAGTTTGAAATTTAATTTTAAAATCATCATCTATCTCCCTATCTAGTTTTGCGCTTGCTGCATAAAAGATAAATAATTTCTCTTCAATTTCGGACACTTCTGTACTAGTATGAACAGCGCCGACAAAACAATGCATTGCTTTTTCTGCAAGTGTTTGAAAGGGCCTGATTTTCTTTGTTTTTAGAAACTCCTTGAAAAGAATTACATCAAGAAATAAAAACGCATTATTTAAGGTGTTTAGCCAAATTCGCGTTTCCAGTATGCGTTTGTCCAATTCCAATCTTTCCTCAATGGCTGTTTCAATCGAAGAAATAGCAGATTCTTTTTTGAAGAAAGATAAAAAGTCGAATGAGTTTTTAGGTTTTATAGAGGAATAATACGAAGCTAAATCAGTAATAAAAGCCTCTTTATCAAAAAGAAAATTGGATTGTGTCCAATGCGTCCAAAGTAAGGTCTCAAAAAAAAGATTTTTTAATTTATCTTTAGGAGTCCAATTGGATTGTAATTTAGCAGGGCTAAAAATCGTATTAACAGCAACACCATATATTAATCCTGAATCTCTAGAAATATCAACAAGTGTACAATTATTTTTTGTAATTAATTGAATTTGATTTGTTTCAATTAATTCAAAGTATTTTTCAATCCAACCTGTCGATCCAGGATAAAACACAGAATTATTTTAAGGTATATCTAACTGCTAATCCACCGCCCCAAGAAAATAAATTTTTATTTCCAATTAATTGTATTACTGGGCCAGTATCTAATGCTATATTTAGAGGGAAGTCTTGAAATGTATATTCTATACCTAAAACGCCAATTGCGCTTAGTAAAAGCGATTTATTAACAGACCCCACGGTTGGTCCAACACCAAAATACCAGTATAGGCCATTTGGTTCGGGAAGAGGTTTTTGAATCTCGAACAAACCGGAAATAGCTAGCCCACTATCATATCCTCCAATGGAGAATTCAGCAGCTGTGCTACTGGATAGTATTTTCTTAATATTAATTCCACCTAGAGATGGATAACCACCCTTTAATCCTATTGCTGTTTTGTAGGATTGAGAAAATGTAAATGATGAAACTGAAATGACTACTAAAAACAAAATCTTATTCATACAATAATTTTTATCTAAAATTACAGTTTGCCCGCCAAGGTAAATCCCTTTTGTTCTGTAAAAAACACACCCCCATCTGTTGAAAACACCTCAAAAACCAGCAAATAAACGCCAATACTTGCTTTAACATGTTGATTGGTAGTACCATCCCAAGAAAAAGTACCAAAAGAACCTAGTAATTCATTTGTGAAAATAGTTTTAATGAGACGTCCTCGATCATCATAGATTTGTGCTTTGCCTAATAATCCAGAATTAGTCAAATTATAATTTATTTGAAGAACATCTTGATGTCCATCATTGTCGGGAGAGAGGATGTCTTCTGTAAATGATATTTCACCATTTGAAACTGCGGGTCTAAATTGAGAATTAACTCTTCCTGGTGTAGCGAAACCGATGTCTTCGGCGGCGGAATGCCAATTAAAAGAACTGCTCGATTCTCCCTTAGGATCAATGCGCTCCAGAGAAACACCATCGGTATTATCTAATAAGTCAAAATGCCATTCATCGAGGTAAGAAACTTTGTCAATAATTTCGGCATTATAAATCAAATAAACCGTTCCAGAATCGTTGTTATAACTCGGCATTTCACTAAATAGAAATTTTCCTGGTATTGCAAAGGGGTAATTTTGTTTAACAAAATTTGAATCTTCACCAACTACCACATAATCTTTGGGTTGAAGCAAATAATTATTTGCAATTGATTTAAAATTCGCGATTGTATCCCCTTCAAAATTGGCAAACTGCCAATCTTTCAGGTTTATCACTTTGTCAGAATTATTGTATAACTCAATCCAGTCCTGACCACCGTTTAATGGATTTTGAAGGATCTCATTAATAATTACATCTCCAGTTTCCGGGTTTTCTGGCAAGACAAATTCTCCATTCCATCCAATCCCGTTCCCCCAACAATCTAAAATTGGGTTTATGTTGTATGTGTAGAGTTGAGAGGGGACGAGTGATTCGTTGAATTGCACCAACATTGTGGAAGGGAATTCTTCGGGAATAAATCTATTTTGAACGGTTAATTCAGGATTAAAAGTGAGTGAGCAAAGAACAAGAGAAAGTGAATCCATACCTTCATTGAAATGAAATTCCAAATAATTTGGGGATGAGGCCAGAACAAAGTCAATTTCCGGGCCGTCAACATCAACTAACGGATTGAATACAGAATTTAAAAAACCTGGAGTTCCGCCCAAAATCCACGTGGAGGCAATCCAATTATCGCTATCCGAGCACGGATCGTTGGGATTAATGAGCTCTAAGGAATAGCCCCCATTTTTCTTGTCTTCATCACCGTACCACTCATCCGTGAAGGATAATTTATCGATAATTTGCCCTAAATTGTCTTTCAAAATAACATCATCAGCTGCATTATTTAAACTGGGGAAACTTGTCACCCCAATTGCTAAAGTTGTTGTAAATGCTGGGATATTGGCTGAAGCTGTTAGTACTTTGTACTCACCGGGTAGTAACCAAGAATTTGCAATCGTTCCATCTGAAGATGCATCCCCAATTTTCCAACCGGTCAAATTCAAAATCTTATTACTCTTATTATATATTTCAACGAACTCCACTTCAGGAAGGCCAATGACAGGCGTCGGATCTGGAAAAAACTCGTTGATGATTACGTCGCCAGGTAAAACAGACTCAGCAATTAAATATTGAAAATTCACCGTTTGATTTCCGGAAACATTTGATGAAATATCTGATATATTCGTTGTTGTCAGAGAATAGCTTGTTCCATTAGTGAGTGCTGTGCCCGTTGTTAAATGAATCAATGATGTATTCAATGGGTCAAGGGTAGCAGAAGAAATCGAAATATTTGGATTAATCGAATAGTTTATCGCATTCTGAGCACTTGTTGGATCTAATGATTCGTTGAAAAAGACATCTACCTGAGTGGGTGAATTTGCAGTAGCGGAATTTAAAATGGGCGGCTGATTATCTATACTTTCATTTCCGATGTAGATGTCGTCGTAAAAGAATTTATTGGCATTACTTGAGGTGTAGGTATCTAAAACACCGAAATGCGTTCCAGTTAACGAACCAGGATCGTTGGCCGTTCCCTGTAAAATGAAATTTTGTCCTCCTGATAAATCGGCAAATAAACTCCAATTTCCAACAGCATCTCGCTTGACTTTTACGCGCACTGTAAAAGAATTAGCAATTTGCCCATCAACTCCAGTACACAATTGGGTCGCTACTCCTCCTTGTATTTTAAATAATCGGATGGCATCAATGGCATTCGCTTCGCCGAACTGTAAATAATAGCCATTTTGAACCAAGGTTAAATCGGCATTATCGGCGGTTAAATAGACTCTTCCATAATTACTTGAAGAAGGAGAAAAACTTTGTTTGGCCCAAACTCGCCATTCCTTGGCATTGAGGTCAGGTAAATTGTGTGGGGTACTGAGATAAGAAGTGGCGGTAACCGTATTATTTAATTGCAACTGCTGAGATGAATTCACAATAAAATCTGCCGTTGTACCAAACCAAGTTGGATTGTTAGTGAAGTCTCCGTCTGAAAAATCATCCACTACTTGTGCCGAAACTTTCGCAGCAAGAAGGAGCATAAACGCAACAAAGAAGGTCCGGAACATATTATATCAAATTTACGAACAAAGTTTGAAATTTCTTTATTATCAAAAAAATCTTGGCTTTAGATAAGATCAATTTGTGACAAAAAAAACCGCTTAAAAAATTAAGCGGTCTTAAATATGTGAATCGAATTTATGCTTCCGTTACTTCGATTGGTGTAACTGAAACAAAAGAACGATTATCTTTCTTTTTTCTGAACTCAACTATTCCATCAACAAGAGCAAATAAAGTATGGTCTTTTCCAATTCCAACATTGTTTCCCGGGTGATGGGTTGTGCCTCTTTGTCGAACAATTATATTACCCGCAATCGCAGCTTGTCCTCCAAAAATTTTAACTCCAAGACGCTTACTGTGTGATTCACGTCCATTTTTCGAACTACCAACTCCTTTCTTATGTGCCATTTCTGTAAACTTTTGATTAACTTAATTTGATGTTTTTGATCGTTAAGCATGTAAAAGACTGACGGTGCCCGTTTTTCTTTTTATATCCTTTTCGACGCTTTTTTTTGAAAACAATAACTTTATCTCCTTTTACGTGATCATTTACCACTGCAGAAACTACTGCTCCTGCTATAGCCGGGGCGCCTACTTGAATTTTTCCACCGTCATCTACCAACAATACGCGGTCAAAAGAAATTTTTGCCCCGCTCTCTGCCGCTAAACGATGTACAAAAATCTTTTGGTCTTTTTGCACTTTGAACTGCTGCCCTGCTATTTCTACAATTGCGTACATATAGCTAATTTTTAAATTTAATCCCAAATTGGGGAGGCAAAGATACGATAAAATCTAAAATCACCAACATGATAGAGTATTTTCTTTGTTAGAAGCGGTTAATTTAAAATTAGGAATTAAGAAATGAATTTTTCTTTTCTATTTCAACACAATACTTTTTCAATAATTTTGCACTCTCAAATATGGAGATTAGAAATTTTTTAAACCTCTTTTATAGCTATCCTCCTGTGGAGGAGACAGTAAAAGCTCTTGGCAAAGAAGGGAGTCGCATTCATTGGAAGGGATTGGTGGGATCTTCACGAGGTATTTGTGCTGCTGCAACAGCAAACCAAGTTTCTGGAAACCACATTTTTATTCTCGCAGATAAAGAAGAGGCCGCATATTTTCTTAATGATTTACAAGGATTATATCCTGATAATAAACGTATTTTATTTTATCCGGCATCCTATAAAGCTCCTTATCAACTTGAACAGACGGATAATGCGAATGTAGTTTCAAGAGCTGAAGTACTTGAAAGAATATGTCAGGGTTCAAATAATTGGATTGTTACTTATCCTGAGGCTTTATTTGAAAAAATACCGACCCAAAAAAAATTGGTTGACAATACGTTGAAGGTCCAAGTATCAGCCTCGTATTCTATTGATTTTTTAAATGAGCTTTTATTGGAATATCAGTTTGAGCGCGTTGATTTTGTATATGAGCCCGGTCAATTTTCGATTCGAGGCGGGATCGTCGATGTATTTTCATTCTCACATGATTTACCTTTTCGCATTGAGTTTTTTGGTGATGAGGTGGATTCAATTCGGACCTTTGATCCATCAACTCAATTATCTGAAAAAACACACCAATATTTTTTTATTGTCCCGAATATACAGGGGAATCTGATTCAACGTGGCGTAAGTTCTTTTTTTGAGTTTATCGGTAAGGATGCCGTGGTTTGGTTAACTGATGCTCAACAAATTGAAGATGTTCTCAAGCGAGAATACGACAAGGCAGTTGGAATTCACAGTTCATTGGAAACAACTGTAAAATTTGGACTTCCCAATGAACTATACCTACATCCAACGGTCGCTCTGAAGGAAATAAGTGAACTAAGAACCGTTGAATGGGGTGCGAAAAAATATTTTGAATCGACTACTTTGGTTGAATTTGATTTTATTCCGCAGCCTAGTTTCAATAAGAATTTTGACTTATTATCAACCGATTTGGTCGAACGATCAAAACAACATTTTACTAACCTTATTTTTTCCAATCAACCCAAACAAATTGAGCGACTGCATCAAATTTTTCAGGATACAAATCAAGAGGTTGAATTCGTTTCAATGAATTTATCCCTCCACGAGGGATTTATTGCGCCTAATTTAAAACTAGTTTGTTACACTGATCATCAAATCTTTGAGCGCTATCATCGTTTTCGTTTAAAAGAAGGTTTTCAGCAAGCAAAACAAGCACTGACGCTCAAAGAAATTTACAACCTGCAAAAGGGCGATTATGTAACGCACATTGATCATGGAATAGGTCAATTTTCTGGACTTGAAACAATTGATGTAAACGGGAAACCGCAAGAGGCAATTCGTTTAGTTTACAAGGATGGTGATGTCTTGTATGTTGGAATTCACTCGCTCCATCGCATTTCTAAATTTACCGGTAAAGATGGAACAGTTCCTAAAATGAACAAACTAGGAACGCAAGCTTGGACAACGCTTAAAAATAAAACAAAGAAGAAAATCAAGGAACTTGCATTTGATTTAATTCAACTGTATGCAAAACGAAAAAGTCAGCCAGGATTTGCGTTTTCACCAGACACCTATTTGCAAAATGAGTTGGAGGTTTCTTTTATGTACGAGGATACGCCTGACCAAGCAAAAGCAACCGCAGCATTCAAACAAGATATGGAGTCGGCAACACCCATGGATCGTTTGGTTTGCGGCGATGTTGGTTTTGGGAAAACTGAGATTGCTATTCGAGCGGCATTTAAAGCAGTGGCAGACTCAAAACAAGTAGCGGTTTTAGTACCAACCACAATTCTTTCGATGCAGCATTTTCGGAGTTTTAAGGAACGCTTGAAAGATTTTCCTTGTAATATAAATTACATTAATCGATTTAAATCGACAAAGCAAACTACCGAAGCTCTTAAAAAAGTGGCAAGTGGTGAAATTGATATTCTAATTGGCACCCATGCCTTGGCTGCAGATCGCGTAAAATTCAAAGATCTGGGCTTGATAATTATTGATGAGGAGCAAAAGTTTGGTGTTTCAGTGAAAGATAAATTAAAAACCTTACGAGCTACGGTGGATACGCTGACACTTACTGCAACTCCAATTCCTAGAACCTTACAATTCTCTTTGATGGGGGCGCGTGATTTAAGTATAATTAATACTCCGCCACCAAATAGACAGCCTGTTCTGACTGAAATAATTGCATTTAACGAGGAAGCAATTCGTGATGCAATTTCTTACGAGGTCAGTAGGGGAGGGCAGGTTTTCTTTGTAAATAATAGACTATCAAATATTCGTGAAATTGCCGGAATGATTCAGCGTTTGTGTCCTGGAATTCGCATTGGAATTGGTCACGGGCAGATGGACGGGAAAAACTTAGAGAGGGTCATGCTGGATTTTATTGACGGGACTTATGACGTATTGATTGCTACAACAATTATTGAATCCGGAATTGATATTTCAAATGCGAATACGATAATTATCAACGAGGCTCACCAATTTGGCTTGAGTGATTTGCATCAGCTACGAGGACGTGTTGGACGCAGCAATAAAAAAGCGTTTTGTTATTTAATTTCCCCTAAATTCAGCATATTATCATCTGAAGCAAGAAAACGCTTGGAGGCATTGGTTCAATTTTCAGATTTAGGTTCTGGATTCAATATCGCCATGAAGGATTTGGATATACGTGGAGCGGGAAATCTTTTAGGAGGTGAGCAAAGTGGATTTATTTCAGAAATTGGATTTGAGATGTATCAAAAAATTCTTAATGAGGCAATGCAAGAATTGAGGAACAATGAATTTAAAGACTTATTTGATGAAAGAGAAACAGATAGCTTTCAAGATTTTGTGAATGATTGTATTTTTGAAACTGACCAGGAGGTTCGAATTCCTGATGATTACGTAAATAATGTTGCCGAACGATTGAGTTTGTACCAAGAGCTTGATAGCTTAAAATCTGAAGAAGAATTAACTCAATTTTCAATTCGGTTGATAGATCGATTTGGGCCTTTGCCGAGAGAAGTTAAGGAATTACTTGTCTCATTTCGGTTAAGATGGTTGGCTCAGGAATTAGGGATGGAAAGAATCGTAATTAAATCGCGAAAACTAGTTGGGTACTTTATTCCCGATCCACAGTCGTCATTTTACGAATCTGAAATATTTACTCATCTACTAAGCACCATTCAAGTAAATCCGCAGGGTTATAGATTGGCTCAGCAAAATGATAAACTAAGGTTGGTTATTGAGCCGGTTATTCATATTAAAGACGCTATGGAAAAAATGAGTGAGTTGAAACAATCCTGCAAATGACGTGCATTTGGCAGTGAAAATATATTATAAATTTAGCATATGATTCATTGGAAAAACGACTTAAAACCAGAAGCTCCTTTTATCGCTTCTATCTTCAATTATTACCTTTCAGATGATTTG
>Ga0194118_10000936_pt1 | contig 44880 bp, 43 predicted proteins | sample TA2MahsurfametaG_2_FD_148662 | JGI IMG/M metagenome (GOLD analysis project Ga0194118, IMG submission 148662) | Freshwater microbial communities from Lake Tanganyika, Tanzania - TA2015013 Mahale N5 surface | ecosystem: Environmental > Aquatic > Freshwater > Lake | place: Tanzania: Lake...
GAATTGTCATCATTATTTTTGAACTTTTGCTAAAAATAATGGAATCATCATAAAATCATGGAATTAGTGCTTGCGCTGAGAACGCTTCTTGCCCTTCTTGGCGGATTTGGCGTGCTTCTTGCCGCCCTTCTTGGATTGGCGACGGCTCTTCTTACCGCTCTTCTTGTGCTGTTTGCGTTTGGAACGACGACGACCGCCTTGGGGTTCGGCTGCGCCTGCGACTTCGGGTTCGGCTGCGCCTGCGACTTCGGGTTTGGTTTTGGTTTCGGCTGGGGCTGCGCCTTGGACTGCGTCTGGGGCTGCGCCTTCGACTGCGCCTTGGACTGCGGTTTTGGATTGGCCTGTGGTTTCGGATAGGTCTGCGCCTTGGACTGCGGCTGGGTCTGTGACTGAGGATTGGACTGCGGATGGGACTTTGGTTGAATTTTTGGTTTGTTCGTCAATAACTTCTTGAACTTTATTAACAATTCTTTCAACAAATTCTTTGGATACTTCTGCTTCTCCTGCTGCTGCTGCTGCCGGTGGTGCTGCATCTGCTGGTCCTGGTGGTGTTAGTGGTTTTTCTAATGGTGCTTCTGGTTGTGATACTGTTTCAGTTTCACTCATCTTATCCTCTTTCTTATACATATTATCAATATTTTATTATTGAGAATCTGTCCTCCATTTTTCAACGCCGCCTCGTGGAACGCGATTTCTTCCTAAATACGCGTTTGGCGGATTTCTTGTATTTACGCGAAGGGCGGTGGCGATGGCGCGAACCACCGACTTGTCGTAGTATATAACCTTGGTTTTCATAAGTAGTCACATCATAATCATCATTTGCTATAACCACGGTTCCTTCATTTGGATGACCGGGGGGGGCGACCATTTCAAATGGATATTCAGGTGTAGGTTTAATGTCCGGCATAGTAATAACTAAACTATATACTATCACATTATTATTTCACGCCTCCACCCACCCTCTCCGCGGAAAATCTACGATATATTCTTCCCAGTCCTTCCACTCCGGGTGTTTTTTTATATGCTCCTTCACCGAAAAAGGCGTCCCACATGGCGGCCCCCAATGTGCCAAAAACGATATCCGCCGAATTAACGCACTATCCGCGACTTTTGCGTCGTAGGCACCAACGGGCTTGAATGGAGCGCCGCCGCTTCCTCCGCCGTCGACTCCAGCTCCGCTTCCGTAACCGTGCTTACAAATCGTCCTCGAATTCGCCACCGTTTTTCCTAAATAATTGTCAAAATGGTCGGCCAAAATCCGTTTCACCGCCGCCGTGTCTAATTTTCCGCCCGTGCGGTATTTCTCCGCAAGTTTTTCCAGTTGAACTCGGCGATTTCCAATACTCGAAGATACGTCATGAAATCCGTCGGCATCGCTCAGCTCGCCTCCGACGCCGCCTACACCACCGCCCGACACACCCGAGCATTCAATCGCCCGAATTCTCTCGTCATATGTCGAATTAAACCCGACAAATACACCATCACGCGTGGTTTCAATATTCACGTAATTCAGTCCGAGTTCAACCCGCATAATTCGTGGGCCTCTACCTCCACGCTCTCGGATGTCGCCGAACATCCACGAGCACGCATAATCCCCTGAGTTCCTTTTTTGTAATCTCTCGGAATATTCTTCTAAGGTCTTGGCATATTGCATACATTCGCGGATTCGACAACAAATCGGGTCGCGGAGTCGGAAAGCGTTGAATCCGCGTATCGTTGTTTCGCTTCCGATGATTCCTGCGCTTGTCACGAAGAAATCCGTCATACTCCATACACCCCCAGGAACCGTCTGCATCACCATGACGCACCCATCCCCCGCCTCAGGCTCGATTCGAAGTAGAACGTTACAGAATTGGGCGTCAAGAAAGTTGCTAAATGAAGTATGACCGCATACGATTCCGCCGTCTTTGGTCCAGCCCTCCCCGACCGCCATAATCAGCGAACACCGGTCTTTGAATTCGTCCAGTCGCGCAGCACGGGCAGAGAGGGCAGCGGGGTCGGCGCGAATCGCATGTTCGTCGCGTATGACATCCGCGTATTTGTTCCGGTATTTTGGCGTATCGATATAACGAAGCATATGTGCGTAAAAATAAGGAATAGACATATACACGTTGATGAGGATGACCTGACGCACATCGAGGCCACCACCCGCTCCCGCCGCAATCCCCTCCATCTCTCGGTAAATTTTCGGGAAGCGTCGCTTAATGATTGGCTTGTAAAAATCCTCGCATAATCCATAAAAAAATTCGATATCTCGACCGTAACTTTGGCGATAAATCTTGTCGAAGACGGCGAACATCCGCGTAAATCTCTCGGGATCGGCTGCGAGAATCTGTTTTCCATGGCTCATACCGCGTTCATATGGCGCACCACTGATACTTACGCGAATCCATCCGTCGTCGTCGTCGGACGGGTTATCGCGGTAATGTATTTGTCTTTTGCGTTTTCGTGTATTCGTGATTTTGTTTCTTTTGATTTTGTATGTCTTCATCGCGGTCATCGGTGTTCTGTTATATATTACGCACAAATAGATATAAAGATTTATAAAATGTATTGTATAAAGAAACGAAAATGAGTCATTCAAACGCACATGCCGGCGGGGGCGGCGGCGCAGCAGCACCATATACCGGGACGGGCAGCACCGGCACCGACGCCTACAATAACTCGGATAATGTTCTCGTGATTAAAACCGTCCAAATCGCCCCCGTGAGAACGCTGATGTGTGCGCTAAAAGAAATTCTCATCGAGACTAATATTACGTTTCAGAAGGACGGGATTCGCATCATTAATATGGATAAATCACATACGATGTTGGCACATATGTTTCTTGAAGCAGTGAATTTTGAGTTGTATGAGTGTGCGCTTGACAAAATCATCATCGGTGTGAATATGTTTCATTTGTTCAAATTAATCAACTCGATTGATAATGATGATACCCTTACCATATACATTGAAAAGAAGGACTACAATGATGGCGTTGTATCCTACCTCGGCCTTAAATTCGAGAACGGGGATATCAAACAGTGTAAGACGCAAAAACTTCGACTTATCGAGCCTGACCCAGAAGACTTGGTTGAGCCACAGGTCGCATTTTCGAGTGTGATTAACCTCCCATCCAGCGATTTCCAGAAGATTATTCGCGACCTCTCGTGTATTTCGGAGAAGCTGGAGATTAAATCAGTAGGGAATGAATTGATATTCAGGTGCTCGGGTCAATTTGCGACGGCGGAGGTGAGGCGCGTGGAGTCAGATGGAAGTATGGAGTTTCTTCATAAAAAGGACGCGGGGAAGATTATTCAGGGCGAGTTCTCACTTAAAAACCTCGGATATTTCATCAAATGCACAAACTTGTGTAATCAAATCGAGATGTATTTGGATAATGATATGCCGCTGGTTGTGAAGTATTATGTTGCGTCGCTGGGGACGATTAAGTTGTGCTTGTCGCCGTTGCCGAGTTCATAATGCTCCCCGCTCTGTCCGCTGAATTCATGGAATATAATATAAAAAACACATGTTCTATATTATATAAAATTCGGGTGTCTGTCGGTCTGTCTGCGTTAAATAATGTCTTCTTCGGTGTGCGCACATCGCTTGTTACTAACAAAAGAAGCACTTCGGGAATATAGATACCATAATGTGATTATGAAATTGGCGACGCAAATTCGAGACACGATATGCGATGAAATTGAAAAAGGGAATATATCGTGTGAGAATCATACAAAATATGCGTATCGATTGAATGAACAACAACAAATTGGGACGTATCGTGTCGCGATTCAAATCTATGTAAAATCCCGGGTTCATGAGGATATCGTTGAACATCTACGAAAGTACTTTCCTGATAGTAAAATAAGTATTGAAGAACGCGAACAAATGAACGGATTTACAGTAACGCGACAAACATATGTTGAGGTGGATTGGTCATGATGGCGACGTCGTAGAGACGTATCGAATAAAAAATAATAAGGCTGGAAAGTAGCATTATTATTTGTAACCTTGCCCCACCACACCACACCCATCAGACATGAGCGGCGAAGCGCGATCGAACGAAATCGCGAAGCCGCGCAGCGGGCGAAGCGATGGAGTGAGTGAGCAACCTAGTATTCCGGTGTATGCTTCTTGAACAAACACCCGTGTGCTGTAATTCCTTCCAGTTCGCGAATAATCCCCGCGTTTTGGAAGTTACAATTCGCCATCCAGATTTTTATAATACAGAAATTCTTCTTTGGTGAAATCGTGATTCCATTTACGATGCCAACTACATTCAAATTGGTTGAAATGGTTTCACCCACCGTAACATATGAAAGTTGTTTCCATGCGCTATTGACTTCTTTATTCGCTACTTTATAGGAAAAGCAACCTCCATTTCGATTTTGTGGGTCTTCCCACATAGGAATAATACCGGTTCGCATCAAGAACAACATACAGTTCATTACGAGCTTGTGGGGCAGAACTTCAAATATGGCGATAGCCTCTTCTGCTGTATCAAATTCATATATCTTTTTATAACTTGAAGCGGCCCAATTTGTATCATGAGGAAGATGAGCCCATAAAGTCCAACGGTCTGACAGTTTATGAAACGTGCTTGTATCCGCCGCTGCCGCATGTGCGCGTGGTGTGTTGTTTATTGTTTCAGTAGTCATACCGTGGAGAATTTCCGTAAAATGATGTGGATGGGATAATACACACCGTATATTATACTATCAATTTTTTTTTATACTCTTTATGCGGATGATTCTTGAATTACTTCGAACTCAGTTTCATCATATTCGGGGGTAACTTGTTGTTTGCCCTCAGCCGGAGTCTCACCCTCGCCCTTGCCCTTGCCCTTGCCCTTGCCCTTGCCCTTGCCCTTGCCCTTGCCCTTGCCCTCGCCTTCGCCCTCGCCTTCGCCTTCACCTTCGCCTTCGCCCTCGCCTTCGCCTTCACCTTCGCCTTCGCTTTCGCTTTCGCTTTCGCTTTCGCTTTCGCTTTCGCTTTCGCTTTCGCCTTCGACACTACTGTTGTCTTCGTCGTCACATTCGTCATCTGAGTCATTCTCTGTATCAGAACATGTATAATATGATGTCAAGACACCATCAATATCAAATACGTTCTTTTCATTCGATTCAAATATAGGGCACCGAAGAAGTGAATCAACCTTAACAACATATGTATGTCCTACAATAACGGATTGTTGGTCGCTCAAAGTATATGCAACGAGTGGTTTATTGCTGGCTTCTGACTCCACTACGGCCGACGCCGTTTCTGCTTTTGCTGTCGTCGCCTCAGACGACGCTGCTGTGATCGCAACTTCGGCCTTTGTCTTTTCGAGGTTTTCTTTCATGCAGTCATTATAAAACATGACCACCTTATAATTATAGAACACAGTGTTCAACCGTTTGGCAATATCAGTGGCTCCAAATTCATTATACAGTTTCCATTTCAAAAATTTAACATCCAGAATCTCATTCTTTTCAAGTAAAAAATGATGAGGCGTTTTCATATTGATTTTATAGACCTTTGGAGGATAACAGTCATAGACCGTACGTTCTTTGTTGGCGTCGTTGGCCTCCTCCGCTCCTCCATTTGATTCCATCGGTGGTTCGACCGAGCAACTCGGATACCATACCGTAAGTTCCGCCTCTGGGGCGTATTGATACGATTTCGCATATGGACGATAATGCTCGGTAATGAGTGTATGTGTTCGCCCTGTGAAATTACCGCGATGGATTCGCACATACGGTTGATTATCTACCTTATGAAGGATGAAATCGTAAATATAATTTTCGGTGTCATTTATTATGGGTTCCTCCCCATGTATTTTCAAAAACAAAGCACATTGTCGGTCAATCCACTTGCATACATCATATTTTGCTCGGTCAATACGATATACGGATTTCACATCACTTTTGTAGTAATAATACATGGATGAAGAAGTAAATATCTCGCGGCCCTCCTTTACAACAGTATATGTGCTAAATGTGTATTGACCAAACATGCGTAACGAAGCATAAAATAGGTCGGTTGCTGCTTCTTTGATATAGGATACTGTATTAAACACGCCTGACGTTATGTATCGCCACAATACCATAACGATTGATTTATCTCCCGTTAGAAGCATATTATATAATAGAGGAAAAAGGATGTATAACGAAAAATACGCAAAATAAGTCTCTGTATCGGTGGGCATCTTTTGTTGGACGTAAATAACCTGCTCTTTTGGGGATGACGTCGATGGCGTCATCGGTATGAACGACGGATACATTTGATTTTTGTTTATTGTAGAACAAATGTATTTGGTGTTTGATGGCTCGAGAATACAAGGCATATGATGTCTCTATGTATATACCACATCAAAATCTTTTTATGTTGTTATTTCGGGGGTTGTGCCTGTGCTGGTACCTGTGCTGGTGCCTTTGCCTGTGCGGGTTGCTTCGATTGCGCATTTTGCTTTACATGAATATGTGATTTGTCTGGATTGACTCCAAACACATAAAAAAGGACGCTGCTGATGTATGTAAGTAAAATAATGGGAATAATCACTATGAACCAAACAAACTTGGTGTAGCCATTCAAGCAGAGAATATTGAGTATCGCTGTAAAAATAAACATTATAATAAATTTTAATAATGATGTCTGATAATCACCTTGAAATAAATCGATGACGATTTGAATCATCGAAAAGGCTAAATACAATAAAGCGGGCGAACATATTTTTTCAAGCATAATGAAATGAATGAAATGGAATCGAATGGAAACGAATTTATATTATACCATCAGATTATATTGATTACTTCTTTCCCTTGTTGAAAACAGCAACACCGTTCTTGAAAACTCCGACTTCATCGCCAACATCGTCATCTACACAGGCATAGATGATTCCATTTTGAGGGTCGGTTGTGAAATAGGTCTTTCCTTTGATTTTGACTTCTGAAACCTCGATTTCGGCTTCCTCCTCCTCAGCTGTCTCCTCCTCTTCCTCATCCGCTGCTTCCTCATCCGCTGCTTCCTCATCCGCTGCTTCCTCATCCGCTGCTTCCTCATCCGCTGCTTCCTCCTCCTCGGCTTCCTCCTCCTCGGCTTCCTCCTCCTCGGCTTCCTCCTCCGCTGCTTCCTCATCCGCTGCTTCCTCATCCGCTGCTTCCTCATCCGCTGCTTCCTCATCCGCTGCTTCCTCCTCCTCGGCTTCGTCTTCGTCCGCATCTGCATTATCCGCTGCTTCGGTTTCTTCGTTAGCTTCGGGATCTTCCTGATTAGCTTCGGCGGCTCCCTCATCGCCTTCCTCCTCTTCCGCTTCCTCATCGCCTTCTGCGTCAATCTCAACTTGGACAGTCTCAACAAGTGAAGCCAAATCTTCCGTTGTTTCTGTTGCTTCATCGTCTTCTTCTGGTTCTTCGGGAATCGTTGAAGAAGATATGATCACATTCTTGCTGTTTGAATGTGGAATAACAAACTCGCTTTCTGTATTTTCGCTCATATTTTCATGAATCTCTAGTCGAATGGACTCTTCTTCTTGATTTGCCACAGAGGCAGGTGACGAATAAACCGTCTTCATATCAACCTTTGATTCCAGCGCGACGATATAACGGTTCAATTCTGCGATTGCTGATTGAAGCTGATGAATTTCATCTTTGCGCGACGCCGCACCGCATCCGCCCCTTCCACCACCACCGACACCACCGCCGCTACATTCAGAAGCAACATTCGACTCGCAACCGCTGTTGTCTCTCGGCATTTCCAACTCGTTAATTCGTTCTTGTAATCTACGCACACATGGCAACCCCATAATCGTATCGTGGGTTTCTTTATAAACGGTATATTCTCCGATGACTCCTGATAAGATATTTGTGATATGCTTCGTCATCACCTGCGATACATCCTCGATCATCGGACGAATATCGATTGTCATGCCGATGTCATTTGCGGATGAAGACGAAGAAGACGAAGACGAAGAAACATGTTCGGTCATTATGTTTGACTGTGCTGTATTCTTTATATTCTAATGTGTTTATTTCAATTTTCTGTTCAAATCCTAAAAAAAGTATCCAAATGTAAAGTATATAAAGTTTCGCATACGTAGTAGTGTATTATGTCTGAACAACAAAACTCAGCGCCGGGTAATGCGCCAGTTCCATCCCCCACAGTAATAGACACGATGACACGCGTTATTATGTCTCAGACTGATATGACAGAAGAACAAGTGAAAGAAGCTTTAGAATATACCAACTATGATTTAAAGCGAGTGATTCGCGAATATATGCGGGGACCGGATTCATCGAATGCGTCACCAGCAGCGACCGCAGCAACTGCGACAAGCACAAACCAATTGCGGTTTGCTGAGATACGAAAGTTCATGGATAAATCAGCTGAGGATTATTATCGCCGTCAGGAAATGACGAAGATTTATAATCAGGTGATCGAGAGAAAGAAGGCGGAAGCGACGGCGTCAGCGGAATCAAAACTATAATCGATGAACAATGCAATCGAGATTCTGAATTCCAGTCAAGTATTCGCGCGGAAGTAATTTTACACCAGCGTATTTACTGTCAGGGCGGTTCATCTTCGAAAACAGCACCGCAGTATTGATTCGTTTTATTGGAGGATTTAGGTTTTGCTGGACGATATAGGTTTCGTTAAGGGTTGAGTCATTTTTCCAAATGATGGCAACATGACCATACGGATATTCTGTTTTCTTGTATTTCCAAAACAAAATACTTCCATGTCGTAAATAGTGTAACGGGGTGAGTGTATATGGATATGCGCATGTGTCTAATGGAACCATGTGCGTTCGCGTCTTCGTCTTCGCGGTTGGCGTCATGTCGAAATGCGTAATCCGTTTGAAAAAATCCGTCGCATCTACTACATCTGGAAATGTGAGACCTTTATGAATCGTAAAAAATCGTCGTATGAATTCAACACACTGAAACTCTAATCCATATTTCGTAGGATATGTCGCATGTTTGTTTTTTTTGATATACAACACGATATTTTCTTTTTCTTCTTTTGAATCCATCGTGTATATATAATTATATAATTATATAATTATATGTTGAATAATAATATATTATGTTGATAAAATAATATATTACTTTTACAAGCTCCTCCACCTTCGGCTGTTGGCCGTTGGCCGTTTTTCAGATTTAATCCGCGGTGCTACTATGTTGAACTAATGTCGTCTTATAACGTTTCTTCAACTTGAGCGTATTTGTCGGTATGACTTTACTATTTACAAGAAAGTCGTTATTATCTTCGTATAATTCCGGAAGAATATGCGTAAGTGGCTTATTCACAACATGAATCATTTGCGGTCCTTTGAATAATGAGCGAAACTCATCGATTGTTAAATTTCCGTAATATTTATCGAGAAGATAGTTGGGGTTCGGCGCAGGTTTAAAACCTGTACTGTTCGAATTTCCATACAATAAATGGAGAAGGTGAATACGTTCAAATTTGGTTGATGTATCCATTTGTTCTTTTAATAACGACGCAAGCGCACACTCTGGCGAACAAAAACAACCGCTCACATGAAACACTCCATTCACGACCATAATTGGTATGTAATAAATCGGTCCATCGAACTCGCATGTATCCCAAAAACAAGCACTTTTATGGTTGAGTTTCATTTGTATCGTTTCTCCATTATGAAATGAATACTTCAAACGATTTATTTTTTTCATGATTTCCTTTTGATGTCGCTCGTTGATGACTTGAATATTGGCTTCTGTTGCGTTTTTTTTGGTGGTAGTAGATGATGATTGTGTCATCGGTGTAGCAGTCATTACGGTCGCAGGGGCGATTGACGTGTGCGCGTGCGTATGCGTCGTATGCGTATGCGTAGCGGCGCCAGTACCGAAAGTTAATGTCGTTGTTTTTGTAAGTGTATTCATTTCGTTCGGCGCAATACTATCATCATCGTTGTCATTTGTATCTGAATTATATGAATGTATTATTTCACTCGACTTCAATAGATTCGATGATAAATTATAAGACTCGACTTCACTGATTGACGGAGTATAATCGAAATTTGAAATTGATTCATTCGACTTTAAATCAGATAAATGACATTTCAGATGTAATATAATGTTCGGGACTTCTGATGTGTCATATATACCGGTGTTTGAATTTAAAATGATACCGGCTTTGGGTTTTCTACCGCGTTTTTTATTGATTTGGCCTTTGTATATTTGGTTCGGCGATACGAGGTCGGTAGTAGAAGCCAAAACGGTTTGTCCGACAACTCTTATGTCGGCGCTACTGTCCTCTTCAGCGTGATCGCCACCGCCACCTCCTACCATGCTAATATCATGAATATTTGCGCTAGTTTTAACTGGAATAGAATAATGATTATGCTTTACGATATAATTTTTATCTGTTTGTTTCAATATTACTACATCTGGAAATGTAGGCTCTCGATGGACATATTCTTGTTCGGGTTCTGGTTCTAGTTCTGGTTCTGGTTCTGGTTCGACAACCGTTGGTAGTAAGGTAGATTCTTCTGCCGACGTCTCGACATAATCTTTACTTTCTGCGATTGTTTCTGGTATTGTCTTGACTTCTTCATTCGAGCCCTTCGCATTCTTTTTTTTTGCCGCACCTCTCGAAGGCTTAACGACTGTAACTGCTGGTGTGGGCGTGGGATATGAAAAAGTAGGCATAATGAAAGAAAGTGCTCGACCAGAATATATGATTCATTGCAAATTATGTTTATACCCTTTTGCCGCGGGCTTATCGCACAAAAATAACTTAAAGACACCCATATAGTCTATATTTAGAGACTCCCCTCCACCTTTTTCCGCGACTCCTTCTCATAACACCCGCGACACAAAGGTATGTAATTCGACGACCCGATGACCACCTGATTTTTCTCATTCGTAGTCCTGAAACTAAACACACCCGGCGTTCCATCTCGACACAAGCTACAAAGCGATTTTAATTTCAAGACGTTGTCGCTGAATGGAATCAGTTGTAATAATGAACCAAGCGGTTTTCTCTCGAAATCACCGTCTAACCCGCAAATATACACACGCTTATTTGCGTGTTCCACGAGCTGCTTTACCTGGTCTTCGATGTCTGGAAAGAATTGACCTTCGTTGATAAGAATGGTTTCAGCACTGCGTATCGTGTCAGTATTATGTTCAACAGCCTCTCGGATAGACGATGCTAATATACACGGTATCATTTGCTTGTCATGCGTTGATAGCATCGACTCGGTCGTGTAACGATTATCAGCAGCATAATTAATGACAGCAACCGGTATATTACAAAACACGCACTTCTTATACACCTCGAGTAAATAAGAGGTCTTTCCTGAAAACATAGAACCAAGAATCAGTTCTAAATATCCATGAGTTCCTGATGATGACATCGAAATTCGGTGGCTGGGGGTGGTGTCGGACGCTTTGTTATACTATTGTCGAAGACTTGTATATATTCATAAATACGCATATCTTGTTTCAATTCTTTGGGTTTTTGATTCCTTTTCGATGTTCGACACACATAAATACATAAACACATAAACACATAAACACATAAACACAACCCGATATACTTGTTTATATGATGTCGGCGAATGATACGATGCCTTGGGTTGAAAAGTATCGACCATCCTGTTTCGATGAGATTGTTCTGGAACCGATGAATCGAACCATTCTCTCAAATATCCTAAAAACAAACTACTTTCCGAATCTATTATTCTATGGCCCCCCCGGCACCGGAAAAACCACGACCATTATGAATCTTGTAACTGCGTATCAATCCAAACTCAACATGCAGAATCGCGGCTTGATGATACATTTAAACGCATCCGATGAACGCGGTATCGACATTATTCGTAATCAAATCAACAGTTTCGTCAGCACAAAGTCAATGTTTGGCAACGGAATTAAGTTCGTCATATTGGATGAAGTCGATTATATGACAACCAACGCACAAATTGCGCTTCGTTATTTACTCACAAGTTATACCGACAATAATGTTCGATTTTGCTTGATATGTAATTATGTCTCTCGGATTGATGAGTCATTACAAACCGAATTTGTGCGCATGCGATTCAATCAACTGCCTCAGGCGGATATATTTACGTTTTTGTGTAAAATACGCGATAACGAACAACTCAATATCTCCGATGAAAACCTCGTCGCAATACAACAACAGTTTCATTCCGATATTCGAAGTATGATTAACTATATTCAGACAAATCAAGACAATCTTCAAAACCTTCATGTCATTACTCATCACGTATGGGACCATCTTGTGAAATTATTTCAGGATTCGTCGGCGTCATGTGATAACGATGACATTATTCTAACCTATTTTCGAGAGATTAGTTCCAAATACTTTATGGACCCGCGAACCATCATCAAACAATTTTTATATTATATCGTCCGCGAACGAACGCATGAATTTGTCGGCACAGATATTCTTTGTAGTATTGAACATATCATTCATCTTCATCACATACGAACCGAATATATTATTCATTATTTTATACTGAAATTTAAGGGTTATTTTTGTTCGGTTAAAAAGGCCGAGGCCGATGCCGAGGCCGACGTTGAAACCAACGCCGACCCAATACCGCTAACAACTGTAAAAAAACGCGTTATTAAAGTGACGAAAAAGAAACCGTAAAAGTATTTCATAACCGTGATTCGTAAAGAATTGAAATAAAAATGCTATGGATTCAACAATCATGATACATTTAAACCACCAGCATCTACACCATGGCCGAACTTGACTCAGAATGGATGAAATTTATGACACGTATATCACGCCAACAACATTGCGATAATGCCGATGACTACGACGATGAAGACTACAACGATGAAACAAGTGAAGGAGAAAATGAAGTGATCACGCCATCCGCATCCGCTTTCGCTTGTTGTGTTGGCTCATCCACAACCACTCCAAAAATAACCTCCGCCGGTGCCAACGCTAGTGCTAGCGCTGTTTCAGCGAAGAAATCATGTATTTCAAAAAAGGCGCAACGACGAACATACTCGTTTCTAGACCCGACAATTGCTTCTGATACTACTGCGGCAGTTGATGCTACGGATGCTGCGTTGTTGCCGTCGGCGTCATCGACTCTACCCCCGCCAGCATTTCATCCGTCGATTTCTCAAATCTATATCTCGACGAAGACCAAAATCGCCTACTTGAATAAATCAGTCAATATTTATAACGCATTCTGGGACGTTCCTGTTCAACATTATTACGAACGCAAAGAAGGTGTCATCAAAAAACAAATCAAGTTTCAAACAACCGACCCCACATTTATTGCGTCCATCAAGGATAAACTTGGAAAACAACCACGGTGTTATGAAGAGTTCATCATCGAACATATTGAAAACCCGAATGGGCGAATTCCATACAAAGACCAACGCAAGGTAAGTATTGGGCTTTGTAAAAAAGACCTTCAAGGAAATAACGCCAAAAAGAAACGCGCATTCTTCAACTGCTTTGTTCTTATTCTTCGGATTAACGGCGGTATCGCTTCCGCCGAAGAGAGAGCACCAGAAGACGATGTGCTTTATAAAGAAATGCATGTAAAGGTATTTAACACCGGCAAACTGGAAATCCCAGGTATTCAAGAAGATGGCACGCTCACACATGTTCTTCGACTGCTTGTTACAGTTTTGCGCCCGCATTTAGGCGACGACCTGGATTTTCTGCCAAATCGATGCGAAACCGCACTCATCAATTCTAACTTCAATTGCGGGTTTTATATCGACCGTGATCGTTTATTCCAGTTGTTGAAATACAAATACCGCATGAATTGTAACTACGACTCGTGCTCTTACCCAGGAATTCAGAGCAAGTTCTATTATATTCCTGGAAAACCCGTTGAGGAACAGTCCGGACAACAACCCGTATCGATGGATCAAACAATCTATTATGAAGTATCATTCATGATATTTAGAACAGGGAGTATATTGATTGTAGGGAAATGTAATGAAGAAATTCTCATGGTGATTTATCGATTCATATGTTCAGTTCTCACAACAGAATATTCCGGGATTCAGATGGGCGACATTCCAAGCGCAGTGGTTGCGACGGTAGGCAGCGGCGGTGATGGCGCGTCGTCGAATGCGAAAAACACTCGAAAAAAAAGATTACAACTAGCAAATATCCGGTATTATGAACCTTCCGCCACCACCGCTGCTCTCTCCATTTAGGCAAATATTCGTTCGTAAAGAATATAAAGATTTAAAAATTGAGTATTCTATATACGAGATATTTTTGATATGTCATCTAACGGAGGAAGTGCTGCTTCATCAGTTGTTTCACAGGACAGCAGCAGCGGAAGTGGTAGCCAGCAAATTAGCCGTGTTCCAACCTATGCTTGTTTTCAACATGCTACAAAGGTCGCAATTTTGGAAGATAAGCCCATTATCTTGGATTATTGGACCAGCTCATTAGAGAAAACATGTTTGATTGGTGTTCGTTCCAACAACGAAAAACTGTTAGTAAAGAGTGAAGATGAATACACTAGTCCCATCGCCAAAATTTTTAAGGTGGATACTGAATACATTATTGTTACCGCGAATTCGGTCTATATTGTTGCTGCTGATATTAGCACAAGACGGATTAATTAGACGGGGACTGGACAGTCAAACGGGCCAACGGCGCGGCAGATTCAATTCTTATAATCGCCATAAGTATTATAAGAATTCATAGAAAGAGTTCGTAGAAGAAGAAAGAGTTCGTAGAAGAAGAAAGAGTTCGTAGAAGAAGAAAGAGTTCGTAGAATATGGCATCTATTGTTTATTTAAGTGATTGTACTCCCCTATACACTACTCTCGGCGCACCCGAACGTATTACGTCCGTTACAGGATTCCCGTTATACCAGTCCGCTCGTTTAGAATGGGCGATACCGCCAAATAGTGATAAAATTCTTGTTGATTCCTATATTGTGCGTTACAAACTTACAGGCGCACCGATTACCCATGTATTAAACGAAATGTTAGTTTTTTTTCCAACTGTCACGATTCATGGACTAACCAACAGTGTTAGTTATGATTTTTGGGTCGTCGCGAAAAATCGGTTTGGCGAAAGTCCGCATTCCGCAACGATTAGTGTTGTTCCTGGGTCGTCGCCATCTCCATGTCAAATCGTGCGTCGGTCGTATCACGCTACAACTGCTGGGAATGGAACAAGCGACAGCACACCGCAATATATCGGTATTGAATTCACGCCAGCACTCACACAAAATGGCAGCAAAGCACTTACATTTACGGCAAAATATACACGGCTGAATGGCAGCGGCGCGATGACCGACGTATCATACAGTTCTACATTTAGTGTTCAGCCCAACGAATATAGTTTAGACAGTTCTGGAAATATTGCGATCAATACGATCGGTGTCAAGGCGAATTACATACGCAAACAAATTACACCGCCCACCGGCGTAATAGGGTTTCAAAGCGGCACCTATTGTTTTCAGGTATTTTCATCCAACATTTACGGCATATCTTTACAGTCAGATCTCTCGTTTCAGATCGCGCTGTTTTCGAATAGCGATGCGGTGAGTCTTGCGCGGGTTGTCGCCCCCACATTATCAACCTATCCAAATCCAGAGAATGGAGGTATTGTCGGCATAGAGCCAAATGATTCATTCATTCGATTTCGATGGCGTCAATATCGAGGTGTCGGAAGTGGAAGCACCGGACCGAACGCGTATTCTGGTTGGTCGTATCGTATTCAATACACCGATGATAAAGACAACTGGTATTATCCGCCCCTCACGCTGAACGCACCACATACCGCGTATTACCCGGAATATACGATTCAATACAATACAACGAGTGTTGGTTCAAACACAACCGCGTTTGAATACATATTTGATATTAGCCGTAATGTGTTGAATGGACGCCGATATTATGTTCGTTACTGTGTAGTAGATGTTTCCGGTGATACAAGTGAATACACACAAGTTACAACCACAAATCTCTCGGTCGTGTCATGTATTCCAGGTAAATTGCCGAATCCACCGCCTATTTTCAGAGCAAATAGTGCCGATCGGTTGGTGCGACTTTATTTTGATTGGGATACGAGGCCGCCAAGTCTTGATGTTACCGGAGGTGTGCCTATTTTAGATTATCGGATTGAGAGATATGATGTAACGCGAACGAATGGAATCACGACTCTTTCAACAAATCCATCGATCGTGTTTTATAACATACCTGGACCGTTTTATGAAGACAACTATGAAATCGTTTTTAACGGATTTGAATATGAATATCATATCTATTCTAGAAATAGTTTTGGGTATTCAACGACATTCAAGGCTGTTCGAGGCGTCCCTTTTTTCCCGTCGGATGTAATTCGCAACGTAAGCGCTTCAATCGATACCGGATTAATTACGCTGGAATGGGATGACCCAGAAACGATTGAGCCAGAAGCGCCGATTGTTGGATATTATATCGAATACAAGGTATACAATCTTTATACAGTTGCAGAAGTAGGTTCAGCCAATATTGTTGGAGTATTATCAGATTTAACAACAATTACGAATACAAATGAAGATTTGAACAACATTTTAGTCGATGATGTATTATGGGATAAAATACCACCGAAGGCACCAGAACAGCCTGTTGGAGTCTTTACAAAATCGTTGTCCCGTTATTATACATTACGCGGGTTATTTAATAATACGGCATATGTATTTCGGGTGGCTGCTGTAACGCAAGATGTCGCTCGGCGGAAAATCGTTGGATTAAGAAAAGTTATTGGACCAAACTCTCCGTATTTACAACGACCGGTTATAATTGGAAAGGTTCCGTCAAAACTAACGAATGTTAAATATACTAATTTGGACAGTAAGCTTCTTATTACATGGAGCAGCACTAACTTACAGAACACAGAGGGTATTTTACGGTTTATAGTGGATTATGATATTGCGCCGAGTGAAACCGGGTATGCTCAACGACAAACCTTTGACTATGCCAATAGTATTATATTTAATGATGGAAGTTCGGTGATATCCTTTCAAGTAACAGTTATTGGATTAAGTAATAATGTAAGCCAACGCCCCGATTCAAGAATGAATAGTTATGTCGTGAAGATATATGCTGAAAATTTGGTAGGTTTTACGAATACGGCCAATCATTTCAAACTGCATCAAGATATTACAGGAACGAATGCGATTAAAGAGATATATGAGAACCAGACAATCGATCGGGTTGTTAGGCCAAGAACAATACCGTCAATGATTACAGAAGAGCGAAGTGGATAAAATTAAACGCATAGCGTTGGGAGCGGTAGTGTGGCGGAATCGCGAGCGGTAGCGCGTCTTTACTTTATTATTATTATGTGTATTCATAGTAATAATATCATCACAGTCCATCAGGATGACGACGATTACACCTACACTATCGCGATTTTCGATTACTACGCCTAGGACATATGGTGATGCACCATTTCAACTCATCGACCCCTCTTCGAATAATTTGACTCCGGAGGCGACATTCACATTCACTAGCAGTAATTCGCATGTTGCAGATATCTCAGGGAGAACCGTGACAATCCGAAATAGCGGTCAAACCACGATTACGGCTACACAAGCCGCAACACCTGGTTATACTTCCGCCCAAATCACCGCCGTTTTCATCGTGAATCGCGCACAAACCGTCATTTCTAACTTCGTCATCCCTCCCAAAGAATGGGCCGACGGTTCATTTAACTTAACCGACCCTGTTTCCAATAATCCGTCTGGGTTTGTCTATGAAGTTTTAACACCGAATACAATATCGTTATCGAATCGCACCGTTACATTATTGCGAGAAGGTCGTGCGCAGATTCGCGCCACTCAAAGCGACCTTAGCATCAATTTTATACCCTCTTCCGCAGTCGCAACATTCGATGTATTATCTAGTATTGTTCGTGTCGGTTTTCAGAATCGCAATGACCTCTCATGGAAAATCCCATCCGAAAATGGTTCTACAATTAAAAATTACTTTTTTTACACAGAAGAACGAGTATCGCCGAGTTCGCCTGGCCCCGCAGTCAGCACCATATTAGACCCAACAGTCGCAAGTCCGATCAATCCATCTTATTATTCATATGCATTGCCAGTCCCATTCTATACTCAAATCCTATCGGCGGCAGGATTATTCACGGGGATTGATATAAATTTCCCGAACATATTATTCAATATCACGACGACACAATCGGCGGCACATTCCCGAGCGAATTTCTTTGATTTGGGATATTATGGCGAAATCGAAGTGACATGGGAATATCATAATGACCGTCCGATTGCCATACTGAATCCAGACCCAACGTCGATAGCAGTCACCACAATGACTCTCTCGATTTATAAAGAAGCAAGTATCAATCCTGGCGACAAACGCGTCGATTTAATATTGAATACAACGAGGACATATGATTCTGTCGTAAATTGTTTCGGTCCGATGCCACAAAATAATGGTAAAAATATGGTGGATATCTTTCCGATTACATTTCCCGGTATATCATCCACAGATACCCGTGCTGCTAGCCGCGACCTTAAATATCTAAAACCAGGGGATGTCGTTTCCGGGCGAGTAAGTATATCAAGCAATACGTATTCTTCGGCAAATGCGCCGACACCATCGACGATGGACCGTGAATATAGTATCCTCGTAAAAAGTCTACGTATCGCGCCGTTTCGTTTTCCGATTTCGAGAGATTTTACATCTCAACGACTTGGACTTGGATTAAGCACGGCGGGTCTCGGATTCTCTGTAAGCACATTTAATGCTTCGTCGTCGTCGTCGCCTGTCGTCATCGAAAATGATTCTAGCGGAGGTATATTGTATCACATGCCCAAAATGACGCGTTCCATGGAGGATTATGGAAAAGCAACCTGGTCATTCTCATGGAACTATTTGGCAAATCTCTCGAAACTCACGACAGATATCTCGTATTTGCCGATTCATCGCTCTGGTGGAACCCCGCTGGCCGATCTCTCCGCGAATTTAAACATTCCGTTTCATATACGTATTCGCGGCTTCTCTCGCCCATACCTGAAAACAACCACACTCATAAGCGTCAACAGTTATAACACAACAAATGTGAGAGATTTTTTGACGACTGTCTCTGACGCATCCTATCATACTCGCATGTTATTCGACATCTCGATGAATGATACGGCGAATTATGCGAAAATTGCCGCCACCGCAGCCGCAGCAGCCGCAGGTTCGTCGTCGTCGTCGTCGTCGTCCGACTTATCTTTCAGTATTGTTTCTCGAACATTCGATATTAGCGGTGCGTCTGAATTTCCGTCTTTTTCACCCGTGGTTGATCATTCACATACTCAACTCGTCTTCTTATTTCAACTAACAATAACCGACCCGAGTTATAATAGTTATTTTAAGACGATGACCTCTCAGGCGGATTCGTTTCAAGTTAAAATGCTATCGCAAACATTCTCTCCACACCAAGCGTATCGATTTGCGGGGCCAGACCCCACGTTGGCCAGATCGTATGAATTAGACAGTTCCACAAATACATTATATAACATCGGAGATACCTACACACAGTTGGCGCCTCGGTATTCATTTTTTAATTTGACAAATGGCATCTATTATTCATATCGCATTTCATCCTATAATATTGTGGGACCAAGTGCGTTCTCATCGTTATTTACACGCAGGTGTGGTTCAGTTCCAAACCAGATTGTGAATCGAATCAATAGTCTTGGCGCAGATACATTAACGGTTGAATCCGAACGAACATCGAATCGCGTTAATATTTATTGGGAAAAACCAGCATTCACCGGTTATGAAATACAATATTTCATAATACAAACAGCATTTGATATATCCGGGCGCTGGGTGACATCGCTGGAATATACACCAGATGTGTCCAGTAACTTACTACAATTCGATAGATTTGATGATATAAATGTATATGTAAGCGACCAAAACAAACAAGTGTATGAGCAAACAGTATCGACTTATAAATATAATACACTCGAAACACAGCAATATATTAATACGAGTTTGAATTTAAATACGCCATTATCGGGACAACTAATCAACGGTTTCAAGTATTATTTTCGATTGGCTGGTGTAAATGAACTAGGGCGTTCAGTCTATTCAACGGCGTTGTCCGGTATTCCATTCGCTCGCCCAGATAATTCACCAATTAGTATGGTTGGCACTCCTGTTATTGGTAATGAACTATCAATTATTACATGGAAAATCCCACAAGATGACGCCGGTTCGCCAATCTTAAACTATATTATTGACTATGAGGAGGTTGTTGAAACACCAGGACAGCAAGACAAATATATAAATAAAAGACGTTATCATCAAAATAGTATTGAATACGGATTATGGTCGATTGCAAATCGGGGTTATCCATTCGACGATTTTCGCAGACTATATACCGCCAATAAACGATATTCTCTTTTATCTGCGAATGAAATCAACAATTTCAATACATTACGCAACGAATTAACACCTTTTATCTTACTTCCACGTCCGATTACGATCAAGGAAACCGACCGCTACTTAAACAAAGATACGAGTATTATTGATCCCTCAAACATTTTTTTGAAATATACAAATACGGAAACTTCATTCTTCTACAAAAGCGGATTATTGAAACAAAATGCGTTCGATCTATCGAACATTCAGTTGAAATGGTATTACACTCGTGATCCGGATCCGACTAGTGGAACATGGAATTCAACTATTCAATCATCGTTTCATCTTTCAATACGTGGTCATCTTGAACATTATAGTAATCGCACAAGAGATATCTCCAACGTCTTTGATATTTCGGGAACATATACTGTATCATATAATAATTTATCAACCCCGGAAGCCGCCTCAAATCCGGTTTATAATTATATTGATTATATGACAGGCAACCCGATTGTCGGTAGAAATCCACCAAATAAACTCATTCATTTGAAAACCCAAACACCACCTACGATGATTCGTATCGACGCAAGTAATGGCGACGGTTATTATTTGAAATTAGATTATACTATCAGTAATATTTCTAGAAGTGATTATCGGTTTATTTTTTATTCAGGGCAGATAATATTGAATGGTGTAGCACCGGTTAGAACATTTTCAGGCTTACCAACTGAATTTACTGTAACGTTGAAGAGTAATATCTATTCCCCATTTGTAAATGGTAAAAAATATTTATTTACAATAACACCGTTCAACATCAACGATTTTTTCCTAGATCAAGACCTTTCCGGTTCAAAATATGGAACAGCGCCTAGTCAAGTGAAAATCTTGATGGGTAATGATTTCAACGACCCGATTACCGATATGAGTTATTCTTTGATATCTACGAATGAAGGCGGTAAAGTCGTGCTTCGATGGAAGTATTCATCTCAGCCTCAATATTATATCAATATATTAATTCCTTCCGATTATGTGCAGGAAAACCTATTTCCAAAAGAGTACCAGTCATCAATTCAAGACGATGGCAACTTTCGTTCGATATTAACGCCAAATCTTCAACCAACCGGTGGTATTGTAACATATACAATCCCGTCCAGCTTACAATCCGATATTGACGCGTCGCCGACTCCGAATGCTCAACTGTATTTGAAATCAGGACGTGCTTATGAGATTACCGTATCACCAGTTCAACGATTCATAGATAGACAAAATGAAGAAAAGTTCATACCAGCCGAGTATCGTAGTATCAACCCGGAAGGCACCTATATTATACCATTTCGAACGCCGCTGGCTCCATTAACACTATCCGCACAAGGATATAACGGCACCGTGACGTTGAAGTGGAATTTACCTGATTTTTCGAATGACCCGAATTATTATAAAACAGATGTTATCGCTCCGTATTATCGATATAAATATTTTACACTTGAACGCCGAGACATCTCTTCGAACAACTTTCTATTACGTAATTGGCAAGATGTATCGAATGAGATTTTTATTCCGACTGCGGAAAATGGCGGCGTCGCCGGATATCAAACGGTATATTCGAATATAAGCGGTGTAAATGAGCAACCGATTCAATTTCGGATTCGCACCGTCATTATGAATGAATATAATAGTGAGAAAGCGTTTTCTGAATATACTTACATGTCAATGGTGAATAACATACCCATCGCCGACTCATTCAATAGTATTGTATATCCTTCGTTGTATCCTTATACGCCGAGCACGCCGAATTTAAGATATAGTTCGCGTTCAAGTACAATATCCGGTAGTTTTAACGGCCTGACTGTATTTTTTGATTATCCTACCTATAACGGAAATGCTGATTATTATGAATGTTTTATTGAATATACCCCTCCGTCAAATTATCTAGGGTCAGATTCGAGTTGGAATAACGTATTTGATGTAAGTAATAGTATTGCGGATCTGTCATTTAATATCAGCTCAAATCCTTCGTTATTTACAACAAATGGGCGGTTCAGAACAACTTCTGCGACGGTGGGTGGAACACAGAGTTTAACTGTAATATGCCGCTTTACCGTCATTGGGTATGTCGTGAGAATACGTTTGTATCCTCGTATCAACGGCGTTGAAACCGGTGCCGACGGACTTTATGCTATATACGGCGAATCACTTTTTTCTGGGTATTCAAATGTGAAGTTCATCGAGATTTAATGATTCTCGTTCTGATTACAGACCTTGTTGAAGCGTCTGAATTTGCTCGGGTGTAAGCGTATCTGGAAACTCAACGTTGAATTTGATTTTAAGAACGCCGGATTCGCCGCCTTTTTCTAAACCCAAACCAGGTATTGTTTTGATATTACCCGGTTTAATCACGTTGCCTGGCTTGTTGGCGAGTTTGAATATACGTCCGTTCAGATGTGTGATTTCGAAATCGAATCCACATAATGCCGCTTTGAGTGGTATTGTTTTTTCGATGGTTAGGTCGAGGTGTTCCACCTTGAATAAGGCGTGTTGGAGGACGTTGATTATGATACGGACATCGCCTTTCATTCCCACTTCATTCATGTGACCACAATCATTTAATATAATCGTATCTCCTTGAAGAATACCTTTCGGTATTTGCGCATGGATCATCTCGCGTTCTATCTTGATGATATCATTATCTGGTACTTGACGGTCTATTTCGAGTGGAATTGAACAACCGTTGTAACACTGTTCGAGAGTGAGTGAAACAGTTTTCACGATTGTCTCTGGAACCTGATATACACGAACGTTGGGGGGTGCTTGTTGTTGCTGCTGCTGTTGTGAATGTGCCTGATGCGTGAATCCCCCATTCATTCGCCCATTATGGAATGTTTGAAATACTACTTTTGGACCCATTCCAGGACCATGACCTCCCGCCGCGCCTCCAAATAACATATGAAGTAGTTCTTCGGGGATACCGGGCGGCATGCCAGGCGGAACACCGCCACCACCGAAATGGAATACGTTCGGCATGCCACCGCCGCCGCCTCCACCACCTTTACGCATCATATCATAGGTTCGTCGTTTATTCGCATCAGATAATAACTCATATGCGTTATTCAGTTCTTGGAATTTCTGCTTGCTTTCATCGGTGTTGCCGTTTTTATCGGGGTGGTGTATCATCGACATCTTTCGATATGCTTTCTTCATTTCATCTTCGCTTGCCTTTTCATCCACGCCTAATATTTTATAATAATCCTTGTCTTTGTCGATGTTGTCGGCGTTCATTTGTGGAGGGAAACCATCTGACTCGAAGAACATTTCAGGTCCGCCGAATCCATGACCGTTATGCCCAGGAAATCCGCCACTAGCTGCGCCGCCGAACGGGAAATTAAAGAACATGTTTTCGCGATGGATTGATAGTGGATGATGTTATTACTTAAACATTATATTTATTATACATTAGTGGAACGCGCATAAAATGAATCATCATCTATCTCCGGATATTCCATTTATCGCAAAATATCAACCGTGGAAAATACCGGATTTTGAACAATTGGATGAAAATACAGTCACGATCATTAAGAGTCTTATCGAAATGGATAACCTCAACATCATGTTTTATGGCGATTCAGGTTCAGGAAAAACGTCGATTATTAATGCGATGATTCGCGAATATTACAAAAAATCCGGGGCAAGTAATACCGCGATAAAAGAGAATATTCTGGTTCTGAATAGTTTGAAAGAACAGGGGATTCAATACTACCGGAATGATGTGAAAGTGTTCTGTCAAACGATGACGATGATACCTGGAAAAAAGAAAATTGTGCTCCTTGATGACATCGACCTCATCAACGAACAAGGACAACAAGTTTTCCGGAATTGTATCGATAAATACAGTCATAACGTTCATTTTATTTCGTCATGCACGAATATTCAGAAAGTAGTGGATACATTTCAGACACGCAACATCATCATGAAAATTAATCAACTAAATCGGCCTTGTCTTCATAAAATTATGCTAAAGATAAAAGCGAATGAACGTTTGATGATTACGGGCGAAGCGGAGGATTTCTTGCTTCGCGTTTCGAATGGATCAGTGCGCACCCTTATCAATTATTTGGAAAAGACGAAATTGATGGACCGAGAGATTACGATTGACCTTGCAAACAAGATATGTTCAAATATCGGATTTCACTGTTTCGAGGAATATACTCGCATTATTTTGGATAACACGTGTGACATAAATACACGAGTGCGTAATGCCAACCATATATTATTTCAATTGAACGATGAAGGATATTCTGTATTGGATATTTTGGACAACTATTTCTTATTTGTTAAGATGACACCTTTGTTTAGTGAAGACATAAAGTATCGTATTACATCGTTGATTTGTAAATACATTACGATATTCCATAACATACATGAGCATGATATTGAATTGGCATTATTCACGAATAACCTGTTGGGGTTGCGCCCCCACACGACGCAGGGCGATAACCCGTGCTAGAACCGACGCGACATGGCGGCGTGGAGTGGATGTGGGAGTGGCGGCGTGGAGTGGCCGGTGTTAGCATCCCGACGCTTTTATCAACAAATACTTCCCCACCAGCGTCTTTGATTCAAGCACTTGTTTCGGCGAGAGACGCGCAAACCACTGAAACTTGCTTCGTCTTAGTATTTCTTGTTCTGGAATGTAGATGCCTGCGGTCGTCGGTGAAAGCGGGACATCAACATCGGCAAGGAGTTCTTCCAGTAAAACCGGTTTGTTCGTTGTGGTTTTCACACCCAGTTCTTCCGCAGGAATCAGACTCACCGCCTTCGGTGCCGCCGCTTGTTTCGCACACCACCAGCGCGTCGTTTCTCCCGTAAAATCCATTTCATGTGTCTGGTCGCGACTGTTGATATCCATCAAGAATTCCATAAACTCTTTCATCACCGGGTCGAATTTTTTACAGCCCATCATCTTTGTCGATGGCGAATATTGTTTCTCTGCGGCGAGAGATGACGTCGTCCTCAGTTCGCCCATCACGACATTCGCGGTGCCAAGATGTGCGTCATAGAGCGAACGTAAGTCATGGAAGCATATAAAGGAGCTCGGAATCAGGAATCCACCGTAGATATGAAGCACGGTAGCAAGTGCAAGGTCGCGGACATGGGTGCGAAGCGGGCGCGGCAGATGTTCCACGCGTGTGCGCCATTCCGGTATAATCTTCACGAACGCGTCATCATCGATGAGACATACGTTGAAGCTCTCACCGCAGTGTTCAATAATATTGCGAATCGTTAGGTATTGATACGGCTGATTCAGGTTGTCATTCGTTCTTGATCCGAAACTATCCCATGACCGTGCATTTTTATCGAATTCAATATGAACCCACAGAATCGGTTTATTGTTTTTGGTGATACTGCTATCGTTCAAGAGATACTTCTGGATGAGCTGACCGTCATCGTATTGTTCTTTCACTTCGATTGTTTTCTTATATTTGTTATAAATGAAACCAATCATCATAATAAGGAGGTAGGCAATCGCCAGTTTAATGACTTTGTTTTCGAGCATCGGAGGCTAGTGTATATGATTGTGGTCTATTATATATCTGAGAGAATAAATAACACATTCAATTCTCCAACCGAAATACATCCGAGTATAATTTCTTATGAATATCGCGAGAGATTTCATCCTGTTTGGCTAAAATGAAGGCGCGGCGTGTATCTTCCTCTTCTTGACGCACCCGCGACTGCTCGTAGATTTGCCTTTGCTCCGCTGGGTTTGTTTGACTGTATAAATCCCGGCGCGACTGGTCTCTAAATGTTTGTAGTTCATTCACAGTATTAAATCTACGGGTTTTGTAGTAGTCCTCTTCGGTGACTGGAATAACGGTCTCGGTGTGTGCTTTCTTCAAGTCTTCGTATTTGAGGCTGTCGAATATCCCGCTCGAATATTCTTGGGGTCGTTCTCTCGTGAGGTCATATGTGCTGCTGCTGCCGCCGGCGTATTCCAGTTCCTTTCTCTCGACAAGCGCATATTTATTCCGGAGTTCTTGCTTGCGTTGATTCAGTATCGCGACTTTATCTGCCCAGTTGTTGGCGCCTTCGGTGGCGTCGTGGTTGGCGGCGTCGTGGTTGGCAGCGTGGTCGGCATCCGTTTGTCCATTACGAAACCACTCTTCATACCCCGTCTCCGCCTCTTCATCTTTCAGCCGATATTGTTCGAATTTCTCATTAAACCATCGATTAAATTCGCTCACTTTCGCGGAAGCATTCGTGCCTTTGGTGCTACCATCGCCAGTCATCATCTCATCCAGCCGCCGTTTCATTCTCTCATGTGTAGCTTGCGAATACTCGTCATCGGGATCCGGATGATACCCCTCACCACGCATCAGGCGGTTATAATCCACGACTTTTGAACCTGCTGCTGCCGCCGACGTGCTGCCACCGCCATCCACCGAAGTATATGGCCGACGGAGTGTATCTTTATCGACACACTTGATTCCCGGAACCGCCGGCACGGCCGATGTTCGCGGTGTTCGCTCGACCCTTTGCGTATAATGCTCATCCGTGATGGGGTTGCGAATTGTATAAATTTGATGTAGAATGCGGTAAGCTTTCGTGAAAAAGATGAAGTATTCTTTTGGAAGCTGGCTTTTATCCGGGTGCGTTTTCAGGACGGCGAGCTTGGCACGTTTCAAGTCTTCCGCGTTGAATAAGGTTGGAACGTTGAATAACGAAAGAATATCCGGAAGATTGTAGTTGTCGATATTGAGGTCGAGCGATTCCATCGATGGCAGGGTGGAGTCAAATACTTATTATATAGTCATGATTTTATGTTATTTACCTCTATGTAATACAGTAAATAACATCACTGCGGCGGTGGCGGCGATGGCGGCCGTGGTCGCGGTGCTTATGCTAGACCTTAGCACATCGCGCGAAAAATGCGATGATATCCGGAGGATTCGCGCCAGTCACTGAATCATCCGGGATGAATTCGGTATTATTGGCTTTATAAAAGAGGAAAACTGGAATGCCATTCACCATACGTTTTTGTTTCATGAATGCGTAAAAATCGAGAGAATCATCCACATTCACTTCGTAGCACTCGACCGGTCGTTCCAACTTCATGACAATATTGATGACTTGATCTATCGCGAGTTCTTTAATCGTTTTACACGGTCGACACCAATCTGCGGTAAGTTTCAGGATCGTGTGCTTGCTTTGTTTCGAGTTGAATTCAAGCAGACCCTTGAATGAATCACGGGTGAGTTCTACGGGGGTGAGTGACATCGACGTAACGACAACTTGAATAATACAATTATGTATAATATAAACAATAATTATTTATATTATAAAACGCAATCATGCATATGTGCTTATTGTTCCTTTTTATAGCTCTTGGTTGTATATTGTCGCAAGTTATTATGACTATACTAAAAATAAAGCACTATATGCGGGAAAATTAAAAATTCATCATTTTGAAAATCTCTTTTGGAATGTGTTTGTATTTCAACCATTTTCGTTAGGATGTCTTTTATATATGTTACCACCCTTTGATTACTTTCATTCTATATTAGCTGAAATTTCATATATTGTTTCACAAATCGTTGTTGGAGAAGTATGGTTTTACACAATCCATTATATTATTCACAGTAAATATCTGTATAGGTATAATAAAACTCATCATGAAAATAGTAATGTTATTGGTATATTTGCGTTATATGCTCATCCTTTCGACGCAATAATTACCAACTTTGGATCTATTTTTTTACTACATTATTTTATTCGCTTTTCGATTTTTCATATTTATTTGATTGGAACCGTTGCGACAATAAACACAATTTTATCTTCTCATACCGGAACAACAGATGGATTTCATCAAAACCATCATCGTTTGTTTAACTCTAATTACGGTATGAACTATTTTATGGATCGGTTATTTGGAACAATACAAAATGTATGAAATAATATTATATCATAAATATAAACTACGCATACGATGTCTAGTTTATCTTTTGCTGGAAATACAAGTTCTTATATTAGCATTCCGAATGATACAGCTCTTAATTTCGAGACGCAGGATTTCACCGTGGAATGGTTTCAGTATCAAACCGATACGAATTCGTTTCCGCGAATTTTTTAGAAGGGGACATATACCACGAATACAGTAAGCATCGGTGTATCGATTGAAGGCGGTAGGTTCTATTATTGGCGAAATACTTCTCCTTATCTTGTTGCCAGTCTTACATCGAGTCAGTATAAAAACAAATGGGTTCATTTTGCGATTTGTAGAACCGGTGGAACAACTACATTCTATATGAATGGCGTCTCATTTGGAACACCTTTGGCGGATACATATAATTATACGAATTCTGAAAATCTGTTGATTGGCAACGAGAGCACACTTACTCCAAGTGCTGCGTTTGGCGGCTACATGTATTATTTTCATTATATCAAGGGTGTTGCGAAATATACGGCAAATTTTACGGTGAGCACTTCGATGGTTTCAAATACTGCCAACACAGTTTTGTTACTCACCGCGACAGGTGCTTCTGGCAGTCTTGGGGCCACGATTACCAACACCGCCGGAACATTTGCAACTGTTCCGACATTCGCAACACCACCGCCTCCTATGCCATCGTGGTTTCTTCCAGTAATGTTTGGGAATCGCGCATTATTCACTGATAATAACCAGTTTTACTATAAACCACACAGTTTAGCATCTGGCGGTATAGGTGGAGTCCGTAATTATCGGAAAAAAGGACGCAGAACCTAACGACACGCAACGCTGACGCCCTAATTATTCTTCCCACGGCGCTTTACATGGATTTGGATCAAAATGATTAATTTGGCTCGGGTCTGTAATATGATAGCTGAGTTTTTTCCACGATGGAATAAAAAACAACGCACCATACCACATTTTACCTTTTTCGAATTCAGGGAAATATACATTCTCCGTAAAGAACGCGAGATAGCCGATTACGGCAGAATATGAACCGTGTGATAGAATGATATGCTTACATGTAGAAGCAAATTGGATTGTTTCTACTTGATTATATGATACCAATTCTGCGCCTGGAAACTCTTTCAGTAGTGTTTGTATATACTCGTGGTCCGGCGTTTCTGTCGAAATATATAGCTTATCATAACTGCTCACGTTTCGTATCGCGTTAATATAATATGTTAAACCTGGATTGCAATGAACGATATCACCCAAACGAACATGAACATATACATCGTTATTTTGATTATATCGGGCTTTGAATGGATTTTGCGCCATAATCTTGGATTTTACACTCTCCTTACGAAATTCATCGTAGATGAGGTTGATGATTTCTTTCACTTGTAAATATCCGTAATTATTGTTTGGATTTAGATTACACGTGATTTTGTCGGCATTATAAAATTTAAAATAAGTGTGGTCGGTTATAATTTGGGTTGTCGGATGGATCATAGTTCCGCAAAATAAATCAATACCCATACGTGTAATAATATCATGACTACAATATATAACATGTAGATTGTGTTTTTTTGCGAGAAGAGAAATTGCCATGTTTCGAATCAACTGGTTACATAATCGACCATAGGGGGCAACGGTTGTCATTGTGTTTTATAATATAATCATGTTAGTAATGTTTATATTACATTCATCAGCTATGTTGCGCTACGTTACGCTACGCGTCATATGATACGCCCTGTCAATCCGTCCATCTCTCAGCACTGACGCGTCCTTTTCATGAATCTCGTCGCGAGAGATATTCGACGTAAGTATCAATATTAAATTTGGATAAAATCCCAGGTCTGTGACTTTATCCAGCATCGAATTCCAGTCTGATTTATCCATCATGGGTATCGGAATATAGAGATGTGGTTTTACATTTCCATCCAAGACATTTATGATGAGTTTATCGCATTCTTCAAGGACCAACACGAGAGGTTTATCATCATCGGGAGAGATTGTGCTATATACTTTCGAGAGATTGTCGCCTGGGTCAGTCGGCTTCCATGTATCACAATAATACGCACCGATTTGCTTGGCTAACAGAAGAGTAAGCAACGATTTGCCAGTCCCTGGCTCGCCATGAATGAAAAATGTACCGCTTCGCGAGGATTTATTTTTGATGACGGAGAGAATATCATCGATAATATTCTGTTGATAATCTCTCGGTTCTCGTTTCAGGAATTTGGTTGCGTCATATTTACGGTCAGAATATTCCCACCACCACGGATTGCCGCGACGTTCGCGGATGTCGATGATTTTGTCTTCTAGGATGGTCGCGCCGACCGCGGCGGCGGAAGAAGCGGCGGAAGCGGCGGAAGTGTCTGGTCGTGCCAACGAACTTTTACCTGTGGCGGTTTCATACGTCGCACGTTTCATAACAATATACATGACTTGCCCTTGACTACCATGCTGTGTTTCGTTTGAATAAATATAGCCGATATACCATTTTCCATAGAATAGACCGAATGGCCGGCCATTTTGATAGAATACAGAACGGCGGATATTTAACTTGTTGATAAGTTGGTTACACTCGGTTTGGTCCGAAATTTTATAGCCTTGAATTTGGAAAAAATGCGCGAGTATCATCGGGAATGTATAAAGAATAGGAATACTTGTAACGAGAGACATCAGAATAATATCGGAAATTGCCATTTTTGGAGATTGGGAAATATAGTAGAATACATACAGAACGGTTTATATAAAATTCGCGGGTTTTGGAAGGACGGCCGAAGGCCGAAAAGTCAGCGAACCGCCGAAAATATTCCGTTTGAAAAGTATGTTTTTTGCCGAAAATATTTGGTTTGAAAAGTTGGCCATCGGCCGAAAATATTTCGTTTGAAAAGTAGGTTTTCCGCCGAAAATATTTCGTTTGAAATCATGAAAAATCGATGAACATCGGACGGTCGAAGCCGGGGTTCTCAAAAATGGACATTTTTTAAAAATGATAACAAATGGTAATATAGCGAGATGTTATATATTTTCTTACTGTTTATCGTGTGTGAATTACGCGTTGATATATAATAATCGGGCTGCGTTTTTATTACAAAAATATGGACATTTTATAATTGTCCATTTTGGCTATGGCGGCCAAGACTTTTGAAACAACAAAAAAAATACGCGTGTGACTGACATGCTCACAACACTTTTTTTTGGACGAAAAAAATGTGACTGATTTTTTTGAAATGCGGCGGAGGAGGCGGTTTGGCCGACGTCCCAAAAATGGACATTTTTTTGGACATGATAACAAAATTACCATTTGTTATCGTGAATGGCCATAAAATCCACACTATGAATGGTGTGAAATATTTTTGATTGATACGAAAACGCAACCCGGACGAAGTAACCCATACTTACAATTAAATCAGCTGAAAACGTCTGATTGTAAAACACGTGTATAAATAATGAAATAAATTAAATATATATTACATAGGATATGTATAAAATGATATTTTCTTGTAATATTTGTAATTTTTATACATTAAATCGTTATGACTATAAAAAACATGTTCAAACAAAGAAGCATATATCAAAGTGTGGTATATCACATTTAGACGAACCAAACAACGAAAACGAAGATTACACCGAGAAGAATGAAATAGTATTGAATATCGTTGATAATTCAAATGAACAAAATAATGAGTCGATTACTCCGAAAATTATAAATCATTCTTCAAATAAGAACCGCAAATGTAAATATTGTGGTCTATGTTATGCTTATTCATCCGGATTGTCTCGTCATATGAAAACATGTAACGGAGTCGGTACCGAGCAAACGAAAATAACGAATACAAACGACGCAAATATTGTTAATATGATGAATACAATATTACAAGACAACGTGGCATTCAAAAATATTATTGCTGATATCGTAAAAAACCAACAAGGACTTATAGCAAACCAACAAGCAACCACCGATAAAGTATTGGAACTATGTTTAAATAATACTAATAATCCGGCATCTGTTACAAATAACAATATTTATAACCACAAAGGCGATAATCATTTTAGTGTCAATTTTTTCCTGAACGAAAAGTGTAAGGATGCGATGAACATGAGTGATTTTGTGAATTCGATCGAACTATCCACGGAAGACATGGAAAATGTAGGCCGGAACGGTTATGTAAAGGGTATTTCAAGTATCTTTATTGATAATCTGAAAAATACAGATGTTCATAAACGACCTATTCATTGTAGCGACCGTAAGCGCGAAGTATTGTATGTAAAGGAGCATGATAAATGGGAACGAGAAGGCGTTAATAGTGATAACCTTATTAAAGCCGTCAGAACAGTCGAGCATAAGAATATTGGATTGTTGAATGAATGGGCCAAGCAACATCCGGAATGTGAGAATAGCGATACGCGCGCGAATGACATGTATATGAAATTTTCAAAAAATGTTCTTGATGGCGAAGATGATAATATAATGAAAGTAGTCAAGAATATTGCAAAAGAAACAGTTATTGAACGTAATAATATTGTTGAATAAATTATAACCCAACCTTAATATAATATGAACAACAACCGCGTTGATATTATAATCATCGGAAGCGGCATCGCCGGTCTATATGCGGGATACCAAATCAAACGCTTCGCACCCGCAAATACGTCATTCCTGATTTTAGAGAAAAATCCGAAAAAATGGATGGGTGGTCGCGCAGGCAATGAGTCATTTTACGGCGCTGATGTCGTCGTCGGTGCGGGTGTCGGCCGTAAAAACAAAGACCACTCACTTATACAACTACTGAAAGATATCAAGACGCCGTATTCGGAATTCAAATCCACGCGAAATTACGCCGCATTTCAACCGGTTGATATCATGAGTATTATTCGGGAATTGAAGCACGCATACAAGAAACACCCCGCACAACATCAAGATAAAACATTCAAGCAGTTTTTCATAGATATACTTGGTCCCGAGAAATACAAAGACTTTGTCATTACTACCGGTTATACCGATTTCGAAGACGCAGATATTTACGAAACGTTGGCACATTACGGAATGGATGATAATGTGAGTAGCGGATGGACAGCGCTTCACATTCCTTGGGGCGACCTCGTCGAGAGATTGTATCACCAAATCGGGGAAAAGCATTTCAGATTTTCATCCGAGGTGGTGAAGGTAGTCTCGCAAAAAACTGACGCCAATACCATGTATCGGTTTCAAATTACTACCGCCACCGCCAATCATAAGAACTATTATGCGAATCAAGTCGTTGTAGCGACAACGATAAAAGGTATTCGACAAATTGTTCCAGGTGCGTCATCTCCGACAAGTATATACCAACACATCAAAGGCCAACCCTTCATTATTGTTTATGCGAAGTTTGACCGTGCAAGCACCGAAATAATGAAAAAGTATGTTCAGGCATTCACCGTAGTTCAAGGCCCACTTCAAAAATTGATACCGATGGACCCTGATAAAGGAGTATATATGGTGGCTTATACGGACAATCAACATGCGAAGACACTGAAAGCGAAGGGTGCGCTTGAAAATACGCCAGCTGCTCACGAAATGTATTCAAAGTGGATAAAACAAGCACTTGGAATACCAAATAGTGAACCGCCGCTTAATATTATGGCGATACGGGATTATCACTGGACAGACGGGACGCATTATTATACGCCGCTGCCAACATGTGAATATAAAACGCGACCCGACTTTATTCGAAAGGCACAACATCCGATGCCTGGAATGGTGGTCGTCGGAGAGGTGGTGAGCCGACACCAAGGGTGGGTGGAAGGTGCGCTGGAGAGCGTGGATGCGGTGATGAAAGACATTACTACACCTTGAAAATAGTTCGACAAAGTTTATCGAACCGGTCATCATCTACCTTAGCCGACGCAATATTGTGTATTTCAATACGACTCGACCCAGTTGTATATTCCTGACTCGATTGAAAACAATCACCGCACACCAATATCACAATTATTTTGTATTGTAAGTTCGGATATTTTGTTTGAAGAACAATATCTAATTTTTCAGCGTCTTCAAGGTCACTCGTGATTTTCGTATATTTACCATTATGCTCTGGATGATGATGAGGTGCGTGCCCTTTTCTAATAAATATAATTTCTTCGGCAGCCGACTTAAATATATCCATCAATCGGTTGTATCTGCGAACATATTTTTCTGTGTCCTTCTGTAATAAATGCGGATGAACAAAATCGTGGTGGAAATACATATCATACTTGTTGATTCGATTGTCCAGCGGTTCTGTAAATGATTTGAAATCATCATTTATACATGATGATACGCCGTTATATGTAACAATCCAGTCAAACGGAAATGAAAAACTTCGTAAGTTATGTTTTTTTATAAAATCCGCCAATCCACAATCCACGCCAATAGGTACAATCATTCTAACGTTGTAATGTTATAATTATTCTCCCTTTATGTATGTTATAAGGTCAGTTGTTAGAACATATAGTATATACCCACCTGCTGTAATCAACGGTAAATATTCGATCATTCTTATGTGATATAATATATTGTATTATACTATATTATAATACGAAAATGGCCACGTCTGTTATTCATTTCGCATCAACAATCCGACCTGATGAAAAAAGTATTATCACGAACATCCAACGTTCCGTAATACAGTCCGGTGTAAATGCCGCACTCAATAATTCGGGTGTCATGCGTCATGGATTGAATGCAAACTATTATGCTCAGCATAATCGACCTGGAATGGCGATTCGAGAAGGCGCCGCGGCGGCATGGGACGCAATAAGTGGAAGCCGGAGGTAGATATAGTTTTACGTCATAGCCGTCGCCGCTTTCGCGGGAGGTTTAGGTCGTTCGACTTCTGCCACCACCCGCTCTAACTCCGAAATCCGGATATGCGGCAATTCAGTATGTGCTTCCCAGAAATATTTACAATATGACCACTTGAAATCGAGCTTGTCGCAATAATAATGCGAAAACGAACGCTTTAATTTTTCCGCAATCGACGCAGGCAGGAGTCCATGTGATGCCATCGGAAGGACATAGCAAAGCTGGACAAGGTCGCGCACCGGGTTTTTCACATCAGGTGTAGCATTCGGAAACAACGCGGTATCTAAATGCGGCATATAACGCATCAAATCTACCAAAAGCGGCGCATAAGGATATTTGTATGTCCATCGCCAATCTACACAACCGGTTGAATAATATCGCATGGTCCATTCCAACCCTTCGATATAATTGATACAAATCATTTGAAGACGGTCGATGCTTCCGCCCCTTTCACCACCATGACCGCCAGTCCGATCTTTCGCATAAATATCAATTCCAAATAATGCGTCATAGTAACGGAACTCCCAATTCTCTCGAAACGGGTCGATATATCTCTCGGCAGCACGTTCTTGAAGCGGGATAGACATGAACTCATTTAAGGAATGACACCGTTCGATATTTCCTACCAATTGAACTACGCGGCTGCATGCGATTTTCGTAAGTTCGCGAATATCTACTGCCACGGGCGCAGGCGTAGGCGTAGGCACAGGTGTGGATGACGACGAAGCCACCACTTTATTTATGTTGCCGCCACCACCGCCAGTGTCGGCACCGTATTTCATCTTACCTTGCCTGTCGCGTGTTTTATGTTCATTCATAAACCGATTATGTTCGGTCTCTGCCAATAATCCGATAAATGCCCGCATATTTTTCCATACGATTGTAGGTCGTCCAGATACACGTGTGACAAGATAGTCGTTGCTTCCTTTGAACATATTCGCATACGTATGAAGTAATACCGTCATGCCGTTTGTGCGTAAATTCAACGAAGGGAAATGCGGCATGAAATCGTTGCCGAGCATAAACGTCATCACAATATAATCATCAATTGCGCTTACCACATCCGGTGTTATTTTTACAACGGATTCTGGTTGTTTCGTAACTGACGTCGCCCCCGCTACCGTTCTCGTATCTGAAATATAGGGTCTTTTATGTTCGGGTCGGTTTTTGTCACCGCCACCACCGCCACCACCACCAGACGTCGTCGTCGTTTCACGCATCATCTCTTCCAACGAACATGCGAATTCAGGAATATCCAGATAATATTGGTCGCTGCTCGATAATGTGCTGTCCAACGATTGGATAAAGTCCGGTGTGTCACGATACAAGTATATACTCTGAGAGATATGTAGATGATTCAAACATAACATAATCAAGTCGGCATCCAAACCATAGATGAGTGTTACGGTATCTTGGTGATAATTCGCATTATCACGAATATATTCGAAAATTTTATGCTCACCTTCCCCCACAAAGTCGCTTCCAGAATATATATATTCGACTTGATTTTCAATAATCCGTGATTTCAATACACAATAATCACGCATACGTTGATTTAGTTTTGTCATAAACGCGGTACCGGGTGTAATTGCGGATGTATTCCATGCTTTTCCCGCAGTCCCCACCGCAGTCGTCGGGTCAATCAACGCATTCTTCCGCGTAATCGTATCTTCCACAACTGATGTGAACCAAGATTTATACCTGCGTTCGCGTTGTTGATTCAGTTTAGCAACAGGCGCGACTCCGTCAAACGCAATCATGATTTTATTCGATGGACGAAACATCGCGAAATACTCGTCGATTTTGTTACAAACAGTCGTGATAATGAGCGCCTCGTATTCGTCATTGGATACACCATGGTTCGACCCCACCACCCGAACCGCGTCATAGATAAGACCATTTGTGTCCATGTATAGATTATGAATTCGCGGCAAGCCTGCCAGGCGTTTAATGATTGATTTGTGTCGTTTTACAATATTTGAAAAGTAACTTGGAATGCCCATTTTATACGCAGATACGCAGATACACCGTTACGCAAATACGCAGATACTATATTATAACACGTCATCTTTCTATATCAATTGTTTTCATATTAAAATACTATGATTATATAACGATAATAAAATGACACTACAACTTACATTTTCAAATATTGTTCAAATATTCAGTATATTCGCCCCCTTATTTTTAGGGACGTTTCTTGTTCTCGTTTCGATATTTAACCAGAACATTAAGGGGTTGATATATCTAGGTGGTGTTCTTATTGCGTCTGTGATAAATTATATGGTAAGTATGGTTATCGGAAGCGAGCCACTCGACAACGAAGGTCCCATTTGTAATTTAGTTGAGTTTCCTCTTATACCCAATCGTTACAACGTCCCTAATTACAATAGCATGTTTATTTGTTTTACGCTGATGTATTTATTATTGCCGATGTTGTCGAATAACCAAATAAATTTTTGGATGGTCGGTGCCATCGTGAGTATATTTGTGGTTGATGCGTATGTAAAACTCCAATATTTTTGCACGGTGCCACGCGGTATTACCATCGGTGGTATTGTCGGTTTATCTCTCGGCGCGATCTGGTATTTCTTGCTGAAATTCAACAAGTTCGAGAGCCTGCTCTTCTTCAACGACTTGACAAGCAATAATGTGGTTTGTAAGCGTCCGCAAAACCAGACATTTAAATGTTCTGTGTATAAGAATGGACAGGTGATACAGGACTTATAATTGTTTTATCGAATCTCCACTCCTTCATTTACGCATTCGCGTAAATTCAGTCGTTGCGATTTGATAAAACGGTAATATACATTATAATGTATTCATAATGTATATTCTCGGATGCCACATACCACACGAAAAGCCCCCACAGCGAGTGCGACATTATTCAAACGCGGCACCATAAAAACCGGCAATGATAAAAAGAAGTGGGTGATTGTTATTGATAGCCGAGGCGTGAAACGATGGCAACACACGAAGAATAAACCACCGACTACGATAAAACGACGAGGTAAATCGGCACGCGTTTTGGCGATGGAAGCCAACCCTGACAGTGTTTGGGGCAAAAATAGGCCTCTCGAACGGTTCTGGAACGATTTGGCATCTGGGCGAAAGGTCGTGCTGATAAAGAAAAATGGTGATTATGAGATGTTTGAAATGCCGAAATCGACCTACAACTACCTGAGCAAGGAACATACAAAGCAGTATGAGGCATTTGAGAAGGATTCGAATATTGTCGCAGTTTTGACCTCATATCGGTCGCAAGATGCGTATGAATTACATCTATACCCGAAGGCCAAGGACGCGACGGTAGAATATGTTATCCGACATTATAAGAAGTTTTTCCCAACAAAGGTAAAGAATACGTATATGCCGTAAGCCGGCGGAAAGAGGAACAGCATACGTGACGAACGAATGAACGTCCGCAAATCCGTTTCACGGATAAAATTTAGTGTAATTTCGCACCATCCACCCCGAAAAATCAGACAGTAGTATTTGTTTTTGAAATCCATTCACGAACATTTTCAGGTTGCCTCCGTTTGAACGCTCGCCGTAAATTCGGAAAAAGTATTGAACGACATCTCCCGTTTTTGCCCGTGCGTATTTCTGGTTGGCTTCTTCATATGTGAACTTCGCTTTTTGCTTTCGCACATTTACCACATTATGAAAATCCACGAGAAAATAATGGAGTTGTTCTTTCGTTGTTATCATGGAGATAACTCGCGTGTGTTGTTTCATATACTCGTTCGCATGTTGTGTGCATTCAGGACACGGAAGATTAGCGCATATACGTTGTATATACTGGATTAGATCATTTTTTATTTCAGCGAAATTTTCAGGAAGAGCCTTATATGCCAACGTATGAAATAAGTACCATACACATGGACCCCAAACGCTTTTTGAAACCATCGCTATGTCTTTTTCTTTTTGTACTACGACTATAAATATGAATGATATGAAATATATGAATATAAAAAAATTACGATGTTATATTCATAAACGATTACGCCAACGATTAGGACCGCACATAATGAGCCCGACTATGAATGTTATTTACGAGATTGAAGGCGATATCGATTTTTTCAAAGAGTTGAAAGGTATAACTACCAACAAAACTGGGGTATCGGCGTCAGCATCGCCATCTGCCGTGATTCTCAAAATCGAAGATAAACCTGTCGAGAGATGTTTAATCACGGACGAAAATCTACGAAAAGACCATATTACATTAAAATGCGGCCATAAATTCAACTACGTGCCTCTTTTCAAAGAAGTTGTCTTCCAAAAATGCTCGATGTTGCCTAAAAATGTATCGTCCAAGTTGATTACTACGTATGTAAAAAATACACCAGATTCGAGTGTATCATCGAATGTTAGTACTGTCTTGTATAATAGCTCATATAATTTAGAGACGACGAAGATAACATATAACGAAATGAAGTGCCCTTACTGCCGCGCGATTACGCCGAATATACTTCCATATTATCCATATCCAGATGTAAGTAGAATTAAATATGTAAATAGTCCAGCTGATTTGGCACTTCCTGCGGTGTCATGCGAGTATAACGCGAAGAATACGACGGCCGCGACGATCTGTCGCATGAATTGTATTTATAATGAAAAATATGATATGATGTTATGTAATAAACACTTCAATAAACTTGAAACCGACGCCGCAGCCACAGCAGCAGCCGCATCTGTATCTACTGTAAAAAGGCAGACTCGTCGCGGGAAGACCACAACCACCACGACCACCACGACCGATACCGAAAATGTCATTATTTCACACCACAATCCAGCGACAACAACATGTTCATTCGTATTATTATCCGGCCCACGTAAAGGCTGTCCATGCGGAAAACCGATGTGGATTCCAAAAACGATTTTAGAATCGAGTAATACACATACATCAGACGCGGCTTACTGTAAGGTACATTATGAAAAAATGTATTATGTTACATAATATAGAAAAATATATGTATAATTCAAAAATGAATATCTGTCTCTATTTCTACATCTTCATAAAAACATTATTCACGCGGGAATTACCGGGCACAGGTTGAAGCCGGCAAAGTGAAGCAACGGGGGGTGCCGAGTTCTTCAATTTGGCGCGACGAACAGCGATGGAAGAAGCGCCCACACCAGAACCCGCGGTATAAGAAGCATTCTTGTTATTGTTATGGACATCGGCCATGAGGGTTTGACGAACACGTTTGAGCATTCGCGGTGAGTGGTGATAGCGAACGTAGTATATAATACTCTACGAGAATAAAATAGAGTATTATAGTAGAAAGACGCATATTGAGCACATGAATTTTATAAAGCGTTATCTTCCTGACACATTATCGCGGAGAGACCGAACTCGACAACGCAAAGAACTCACGAAATCGCGTAGATTGTATAAACAGGGGAAGTATTATACACGGAAGGCGATGCGGTCATTCAAATCGAAACCGTCTAAACATCTCGAGAGAGCATCCCGCCTGTATCATGTCGATAAAATACGTCCGTCGAGAGAATTATCCCGAGCAACCGGGTGTTCGCTTAAAGGATTAAGGCAAATCGTGAAGAAAGGCGAAGGAGCATATTACTCCTCCGGGTCTCGGCCGAATCAAACCGCGCAATCATGGGGGAATGCTCGACTTGCGAGTGCTATTACGGGCGGAAATGCGTCACTCGTTGATTTTCATATTTTGGATAAAGAGTGTGAGCATCGAAAACCAGCGTTTCGTTTAGCACAAAAGCCGCGAAAATAAGCACACATTTTTTTATAGTTTATAGATATAATCTAACAACAATATGTCACAGCCACAGTCACAGCCACAACCACAGCCACAGCAACAATATCCTCTTCCAGTTCAACCACCGCCCGTATGTTTGGATTTGGTTCCTGCTAGCCAACCACAAAAAGAAGACGTGCCAAATTCAGGTGGTCCAAATATAACCAAAGACCAACTGAAGGATTATTTACGTCAGTGGGTTCGTGTTGAAAATGAAATAAGCACGCTCTCAGCGGAAATAAAAAAACGCAAACTAATTCATCAACAGTTATCAAAGTCGCTTTTAGATGTTATGCGCAATAATGAGATTGACTGTTTCGATATTGCAAATGGTCGTATCGTATATTCAAAGACGAAGATTCGTGCACCCCTTAATAACGGCCAGATAAAGTCGGCGTTATCAACCTATTACAAGGATGATGTCGAAAAAGCAGCTAGTCTCACCGAATTTTTACTTGCTTCTCGTGTCGAAAAAACCCGCGAATCGATTAAAATGAAGATTCCAAAAATCAAATAAACATATATGTTATAAGTATTCTTATATACGTTATAACATGTTTTACATAAATGGTGGCGCGAGAGGTAAGAAAAAGATTTTGCGAGAGATTTTTACGGCGCCAACAGCAACGACAGCGGCAGCAGACAACGAAATGGATGAAACATCGCGAACGGAACGCCCACGGTCGAAGTCCAGGTCACGCTCACGCTCACGTTCACGTCTAACATATCAATCCGATAGTTATACCGACACCGACACCGACCCCGACACCGACACCGATAATGATTCACGTATTTCACACGACTCGCGTAACTCCAACGACCAACAACAAAACCATGATTATATCGTAACATTAGGAACAACCGTAAAAGAAGGCGCAACGCATCACCAGTATCAGTTCGTGGATAATGAACTCGAATATGATATCGAAGAATTCGCCGAAAAACACCCCGAAATAAAAGACTACGAACTCGTTATATACCGCATCAACACACTATCCATCCTTCCGTTTCTTGAATTTTTATTTTATTACGAAAATTCGGTTTCATTTTGTAAATTACCCTATTATAAACACTCTCCGAAAAAACACATACGAAAAGAATGCGATGCGTTAATGAATCGTCTATTTAGTAACAAATTTCGGTTTAAGGGTTATATTCATGACGAGCTTACTGGTAAATGTGTTATTTTTTACGAAAAATATTTCCGCAACGAACACATTATTCCGCAACATCTTGAACTTACAAAGTCACACAATTGGTATTGGTTGTGCTCATCTGAAATCATGAATCACCAAAAATATATGACACTACCGATTGATGAAGAGGCGATACAATTTTTCATGGCATATCCTTTGACAGGAGTATTACAGCGTATTGATACTTCTTCGAGGTCGGTCCTTCAAAATATCGAAGTTCCTTCCATATTATACTACGGTTCAACCCTTTGTTATGCGGAAAATACATCGATATATGGATTAAAGCGTGAACCCATCATCGCCCGGTTTGGGCCATTTTATTATTTTACGACACTTCAACATTCATATTACTGGGCATGTTATCACAATACGAGTAAAGGGGCGAATCAGGCGAAACAAGCCAAAAATGCGCAAGGAGGCATATCAAGATACGCTGTTTTTACTGGTCATATGAAGACCGTTTTTCAAAATGATGACTATGATGTCAGTATCGTGAAAAAATATACGGAACGGAAAAACATCTTCGAAACGCAAATCAATCAATACCGACAAACCCAAGAGCCATATCGTCGCGGGGCATATGACAGTATATATAGCTATGATTATACTTGGCCAGAGACGTATGACACCATATACAACGGATTTTATTCCGCGAAAGAAACGATACGACCGGTTTGGTGTGTATGCGATTATCAACATTTTCAGTTGTTATCCTACTATGAAGTCATTACAAGCGATATTCCATCGTCATACGACCCCAAATTTACGGAGTATAAGATTCGATAATCGATAAATAAACATCCGATGTAGTATATAGGAAGCAAACAAACAATCACAAACAACCCGCACAATCACAAACAACCCACAATCAACGAGAATGGGATTATTCGATAATAAGTTTTACAATTTCATCATGTTGTTTTTCGTGAGCGGTATTATTGTTCAAATCATGAACTTTTTTGATGTCGAATTCGTGTTTTATATCAGTTATTTGTTATGGTTTATCGCAATCGGCATATTTGTGATTATTCTTCCACGAGATCAGTCGTCGGTTATTTAGAAAAGATTATAATGTCCTTAGTAGATATATAAAGATTATTAGTGTAATATAGTATATATGGCTACTGACACCGCGGCAAAAGATAACGCAAAGAAGGAGTCTTATACTCCGAAACCAGTAACATACAATACAAACCTTGAAAAACTACTTAAAGAGAATTCGGAGGAATGTGAGTCGTTGTCGATACTTCATCGTATGTCGTATGAGAAATACAATACACGGTCGAATTACATCAACATTCCTGTGATTATATTGAGTAGTGCGATTGGATTTATTACAGGTATTGATTTACAGTATGCTCAAATGAACATTATACTCGGTGTTGGAAGTGTGTTTGTCGGTATTATCAAATCTGTTGATACTTACTTTCAGTTGGCGAAACGCGCCGAATCGCACCGTATTTGTTCGCTCCAATTTTCTCAAATTTCGAAAAAGATGCAGGTGGAACTCACACTACACCGAAACCAACGTATGACGGCCGAAAACATGATGAATATTATTAAAACCGATATTAAGAATATGCAAGATATTGCGCCGCTTATCGATGACGACATTATTAGTATCTATAACGCGAAGTATCGCAAATACAAGCGAGTCAAGAAACCCAATTTCGTGAATGGATTGACGGATGTAATTGTGAATTCCAACAATAATGAATATGAATACGAGTTTTCGAGTCGGCATGGAAGCGTGGAAGGAAGCCCGGCAAATACTCAACCACAGACAATTCCGTCACACGATCATGAATATGACCAACAGATGCAAGCACAGACACAGGAATTACACAACACATCGATTTCGAATTTGAATAATGAACATGCGACGAATCATGGAAGAATCGAAGACGATGGTGAGAGTGTGGATCCGATTCAACCAACAATCATTTCAACTGCCAACCCCAACGCCAACGCCAACACCAACGCCAACGCCAACGCCAATACATCATCTATTAAATCAGGTTCGACATCGCTACGTAAAGCACCTGACTTGACCTCACCATCACAGATGCCAGTTCAGATTCAACAACCGAATCCGTTGGAGTTATTACAGTTACTTAATCAGTTACAGCAACAAGGTATTGGAACTGGTTTAGCTAGCACTTATATAATGCCACCATCCCAGCCTCCATCCCAGCCTCCATCCCAGCCACCATCCCAGCCTCCATCCCAGCCTCCTAGGTCATCCGCGTCTTCACAATCACAATCACAATCACAGGCACCTCACGCGGTTGCTCAAACGAATGACTTCATCGTTCCGGTTGATGTAGATGTAGAAGTCCCGTCAGTATCGCCTTCTGGTGGTAGTGTTCGAAGTAATTCGTCACTTCCTCTCGGGTCGATACAAACTGACAATAGTGGGAATCAAATCGTAAATACATAAATAAATTGAATCGTTATGATCATTCATGTATAGATATACAGCGTTCGTTGTATATTTATTCATTCCTTATGGACATCAGTGAAAAAACAGTCAGCATCACCGCCGTTATCCCAGCTGCTCCTCGAACAAATCCGCGAAAAAAACCAAGTTCAAAGCAGGATGATACCGAAAAAATAACAGAAAAAAATGAAGGTGGGATAATAGTTCGAAGATACAAAGGAAGAAAGGTAGATGTGGAGAAGGGCAACACGTAAAAAAAAGAAAAAAAGAGAGAAAAAGAGAGAAGAAGAGAAGGAGGAGTAAAAAGAGAAAAATTGAAAAGGTAAAAAAGAAAAGGAAGAATAGCAAGAGCAAAGATGGAAAGTGTGTTGAGAA
>Ga0194118_10000948_pt1 | contig 44483 bp, 53 predicted proteins | sample TA2MahsurfametaG_2_FD_148662 | JGI IMG/M metagenome (GOLD analysis project Ga0194118, IMG submission 148662) | Freshwater microbial communities from Lake Tanganyika, Tanzania - TA2015013 Mahale N5 surface | ecosystem: Environmental > Aquatic > Freshwater > Lake | place: Tanzania: Lake...
ATAGGTAGTTCCGTTAAGGTAATCGACTATAAAACGGGAAGGTCTAAAGGACCATTAAAGCCTTACCTTAATGAAGAAGACCAAGGCAGTCAATATTGGAGACAAGCCATGATTTACTCGATGCTTATGCTAAGCAATTTTAGAGATGCTTATGGCGTACAATTTGAATTTCATTACCCCGAGGTTGAAAATGCTATTTCATCTTTTCAATATGAAGAAAATGCTGCTTTTCTTGATTTTCTTAAAGGTATTTGGGATAATATCCAAACCCTACAATTCAAGAAATTCTGCGGAAATGAACATTGCATTTATTGTAAAATGGATTTATCCAAAGCTTAATTAAAGCGCTTTAATTGAACTTGCTCATGGAAATTCAAAAGGAAAAAATAATATACCATTATACCTATGCACCAAAAAAATACTCGGCAAGGATGATTGACCGTTTTCTTGCTAAAGGTTGGTATAGAATGAAACAAAAGATATTCACTACAACCCATAATTCTTACGGGGAAGGTCCTGAAAATTTGAACCGTGTATGGTGGTTACGTTATGATGTAAATGAAATTACTCCCCATACCTCCCATAAAAGGCTCAAGAAAAAAGCCTCGGCTTTTACAATTACGATAGAAAAATTCCTTGATGATAGTTCCGAAGAACATGATCTATATGATAAGTATAGGGCTTATATAGATTTTGATGGTTATGATAGTCTAAAAGCCTTTCTTTACGGTAGGAATAAATGCGAGAACAAGTACAATACATTCGTCATTAGAATAAAAGATAAGGGCAGGCTTATTGCAGTGGGCTTATTTGATAAGGGATTATATTCAGCAGCATCGGGTATACATTTCTATGATCCCGATTACGCCAAATTTAGTCTTGGAAAGCTTATGATCTTAGAGACAATCGAATTCATGAAAGCAAATAATCTAAAATGGTATTACCCTGGCTATATTGTTGTAGGCCGACCGAAATTGGACTATAAGTTATTTTTAGGGAAAGATATTGCACAATATTTCGATTATGAATCCAAATCATGGCTGAAATTCAAAGATGAAATACTTATTCCCGTGTCATACGATTTAGGAGATGTGGATTATTTTGGCTTATCGGTTCTATTTTCAAGATTTGGGAATATAAGGCCGAAAGATTTAGAAAATATTTTGACTGAAATTAATCAAATTTAATAATTTAAAATTTTATAAAGTTAAAAGATGAATAATATCAAACAATTTGAAGTCAAAGTCCAGCTCAAAGGGGGAACAACTTCGACGACTCTAATATTTGCTGAAAATGATTTTAAAGCAAGACAATTGGTGAGGATTCAATTCGGAGAGTTACTTGTATCAATTCACTATGTAAAAGAAATTAAATAATTATCAATCATGAAATATTTTATTGTATTCATTAGCTGCTTGTTATCTTTAAGTTGTAGAAAAAAGATGATAGAACCCCCCATAAAAAAATATAGTTTTACGATAGACTCTGTTCTCACCCAGAACGGATTCAGAAGTCTGCCAAAAGACCAAAATGGAATTTATCATTTAAAAATCACTACGAATGGGAGTCCCCAGTCTCACAGAGTTACTGGCAGAATACTGGTAAACGATAAAGAACCATTCCCAAATGAGAAGATTGCCTTTGAAAGTAATCTATTTTGGTGGGTCAGGCAAGGAGATACTACTGCAACCATCACAAGATCATATATAAATTACTTTTCGGGTCAGTATACAATCATAAGTCTTCCGCCGATGGTGGCGAGAAAAGATGAATTGGTTCCAACTACAAATTGTTGCTCGTATAGTGGTCGAAATGGTGAAATAAATACAATGATATCACCTATAAAAGAAATGATTGGAGATACACTTATCTTAAAGGCATATCATACCCCCTCAAATACAGTATTATTTACGAAAATTTTATTGCAATAATTAAAACTATGGAAAACAACAAAGAAGTAAACAAGGATAAGAAGATTTGTCTTAATTGTACATATTTGATTTGGATGGTTGGCATAGGCCAGGGACTCAAATGTGGCCTAAATATGAAAAAAATACCTTCGAAGGAACATACCTGTAAAAATTTCACGCTTAAAAAATAGAGTAAAAAGTCTCATCTTCGTTAAACTAAATTACTAATCAATTGCCTTTAAAGAATAATATAATATTATGGTTTTAGTCGCATTTGTATTTGCTTTCATTTTTACGCTTATCATCGGTTCGATTCAGTTAGCAATTAGAACATATGAAAGGAATAAAGTACAAGAAGAAGTAAATCAAATATTGGAAGAGTACAGATCATTTGTTGAAACTTATAAATATGAAAAAAGTAAAATTTCAATTAACCCAGAAAATATAACCAGAATTGAAGCGATGATAAATCAAATAAAAGAAAAACTGGATGCTAAATTGGAAGAATTACATTTACTCAATAATCCCAAAGAGGGAAAATTTCAAAAATTTTGGGATTTTCTTACAGGAAAAAAACCTGCACCTAAACCAATTCAAAAGGTAATTGATGACGATCCTGTATTAAGAAAATTAGATGATGAACTACAGGATATGATTGGTTCATTTTATCCACATCTAAAAAAAATACAAAAAGAAGACCCTAAAATGTTTAAGTATCTTCAAGATAATGGATTTATAGGGCCAGAATTTAAGTAATATAAATAAATGGTAGAAAAATTAAAGAAGAACAACCTCATCTATTTAAATATTTACAAGATGCTGGTATAGTATCAAAAGATTTTAAATAATATAAATGATGGTAATTTGGATGAGTATATTTAGATCACTTGTACTCTATCTCGCGTATGAAAAATAACGTTCCAGAGGCATGGGAACAACTTGAGAACCTTGGATTGATACCCGCTAATTTTCAATAATTTCTTCGTATAAATATCATTAGATTCTATACAAATTATTACTTTTTTATCATTCCTGATCTGTCTTCGGTGGAAATATAATCGAAGCAAAAACAGATAATATGAGAAGGGAACCAACAACTATTAAAGATATTGTTGAGCTTATATGAAAAAATGGAGCAACTACCATTTTTGCACCTATAAATGAAAGTATTAGGGCAAGTCCATACTTCAAACGACTAAACATATGAATAAAATTGGAAAGCAGAAAATACAATGAACGTAAACCTAAAATTGCAAATATATTAGAAGTATAAAGGATGAATGGATCATTGGGCGCAATTGCAAATATTGCTGGAATTGAATCAACTGCAAAAAGCAAATCTGTAAATTCAATTACACCTACAACAACAAGAAGTGGTGTTGCTATTCTGATGCCGTTTTCAATGGTAAAAAATTTATCATCATCAAATTCCTGACTTACATTAAAACATTTGTGAATGAACTTCGCACCAATGCTTTTACTAAAATCCTTGCCTTCGTCATCATCTTCATCATCAATGAATAATGATTTGATACCTGCAAATATCAAAAACAAACCAAATAAACTGAGAACTACATTGATTGAAACAGTTTTATTGAAAATAATCATTTCAGGCAAATAAGTAAGTCTGATTAAACCAATTCCAGAAAAAATAAAAACTGCTCTCAAAACCAATGCACCTAATATACCCCAAAACAATACTTTATGATGATATGCTCTTGGCACATTGAAGAAATTAAAAACAAGTATAAATACAAATAAATTATCGACGGATAATGCTTTTTCAATCCAATATGCAGATTGAAATTGAGCAAACTTTTCTGGTCCTGCTGTTTCTTTGGTCATGAAATATATAAAAGCACTAAAAATCATAGAAATACCTACCCAAACCAATGACCAGGTTACTGCTTCACGATTAGATATTACATGTGATTTTTTATTAAAAATCCCCAGATCAAGCAAAAGCATAACTACTACAACAATTGAGAATACAGCTAATACAAATGGGTGATTGATCAAATTATCCATGATGGTATTTTAAATAAATTCTAAAAGTCTGTTATAAATGTATGTAAGGATTTATGAAGTAATATAAAAAATCATTATATAAGTGAAAGCATTTTAAATCTATCAATTAATTATCTTACAAAATCTTATGGCCAAATATAAATATTTTTGTTAGATTAAGAGAAGTTTTTAAAAAGCAAGAACTTCAATGGTGGAAAAGATCAAATCTTAATATAATTTTCAATCATTTTGAAGTGAAATTCATCTAATTGTGCAAATTCCTGGGTAGACTCATATAAAATTAGATCAATAGCTGAAGAAAGCATAGGATATCCATTTTCTTCTGCCAAATATGATCCCCCCGAATAGCGAGGATTTACTTCTAAAAGAAAAGGTATATTGTTATAATATCGCAATTGGATATTGAATACATATTGGATACCAGATTTATCTATAAAATCTTTGATCAATGGTTTAAAAATTGATTTATCCTTTACAAACCTATCATTATGCTCTTTGTTTCGTGGAAAATAACAAAGACAGTTCGAATTATATGAAAGTATATCAAGCGTAACCTCTACCCCACTCAAAAACTCCATAACAATTAATTCCGGAAATTTATCCGTTTTAGAGAAAAGATAAATATAATATTCAAGGGGTGCATTATGGCTTGGAAAACCTTTTACTAAACTTGAAAAGGAAACTGAATTATCAACAACCCGAAAACCAGATGCTCCTTGAGAAATATCAGGCTTAAAACAAGGTATAGAACCCATTTCCTGGATATCAGTACAAATATCTATAAATGATTCTAGGGTGTTAACAACTTGATATCGAGGAATTGCAACATCGATATCGTTGTTTTCAAAATATTGATACGTGCGACTTTTAGATTTTAAAATTTCCAATAATGCTAAACTAGCACACAATAAGATTTTTGAGCCGAGTTCATGATAGATCGACTCATTTTTTTTGAAATACAACAATGAAGATTCGCCAGGTATGATCAAATCTACCTTATACTTTTTAACAATTTCCTGATAGAAGTGATGGTTATTATTAGCATTATAAGATGGCTCTATAAATGCATGATCCGCACCGAGCAATGAAAGAGATGCTTTGTCTGGATGCGATACGAGAAAAGTAAATGATATACCCCGTCTAATGAAGTATTGCCTTACTGCATTGATCATATGAAATGACGAACCAAAAGTCCTTGTGAAATATAGTACCATGATTACGAGTTCAGCTTCTGATGTAAAATTCCTATATGAGATATAATTTTGAAATTACATAAATTTAAAAAATCGAGATCACTTATACTATTTCCCATTCCAATAGTGAATATTGGTTTTAACTGTTGTTGTAAAAATTTAACAACGGTACTTTTGTTACATACTTTAGGAATAATAGTTATGTACTTCCCCTCTGAGTAAATATCTACTGCCGCATCTGCTTGTTTTAATAATTCTAAAAGATAATCAAGATGTATTTTATTTTTTGAATCCGTTGTATAATATTTCCCGTTGATATTGTTGAAATTTACCTCAGGATATTTTTTATTGAACAATAAGATGATTTTACTCAAGGAATCATACACAAGAGATGATTGATCAGAGATATATTTTTTATACTTCAAATGTTCTTTCCCGTTAATAAATAGACTAGACCCATAATAAAATGAATAGATAGGAGCTTGTTGTTCTTTGTATATTTTTGTTCTTTGAAATTGCTCTTCAGTTCGAGCTGTTAGTGGGATAAAGACAATATCTTGATTTTTAAGAATGAAATTCAATAAATTGTATTGAGTTCTTGTATAATATGATGTTTTTAGAATATTTTTTGGAAATGTTGCTTTATATTTTCCAGTTTCGTCTTTTCGCTTGGTTTGAAAGATTGAATCATCCAGATCTGCAAAAAATAAAACCTTATTTTTAAACTGTTCCATAAACATCTGCTCGTTTAATTATATTTTGTGCCCACTTTAAGTGGGTTGCAATTTCCTGCATAACCAATCGATGCCCAAATACAGAACTTGACTTTGATATCAACATTTGGGCAGACTCCAAATCAGCAGTGAGCACTTTATACTGCTCTTCAATGTAAGGTATTTGATCAGGATGTATTGTACTTTTTGTATATATACCCATACTAACTTCCGTCTTAACCTCCTCAATGAGAGATTTGCTTGAAGAGGAAGAATAAGATTCAAATACCGGGCCGGAAAGGTTAAGGTTCAAAAAATTGAGCTTGATCAACAAATCCGTTACAATCCTTGATGCTATTGGATGTTGATAAAGATTACTATCCTTTGGTCTGCGCAATGAAAATAGATTGAATATGTCTGTTATCCCAACTCGAGCACATAAAATCGTTGCTTTTATTTCTGATATTGAAAAAAAACATTCAGTTAATTTTCGGTCATCAAACAATTCATTTTCAAGTATTGGCATTACAACATCTGTATCTGTAATGTATTGATTATATTTTGGACCGGTGATATAATTATATTTTGGTAAAACATATCCATCTACCAAATTAGAGATACCATGATTTTTCATTTTATTCAAATGGATAGGATCCTTAACCCTTAAAAAAATAAAAGGTTTTTTATAATCCAAATCACCTAACTTAACGAGTTCGCCCTCTATATTTTTTTCTGCTAAAGGAATATCAATAGCATGAATAGAGTCTTCAGTATCTATGATAATAGATTTTATATATTTATTCCGTTGAAGAAAATCAGAAAATTTTTGTTTAGTGCCAGGTATATAAAGGCTGGCACCGAGATCTAATACATCTATCATGATTTAAATTTATTTATTACCCCAATTGAAGAAATAGGCAAGTTGTTTTCAATATAAACTTTTACATTTTTCATATCACATAATAATTTAATATGATGTAAAGAATGTTGGTAATTTTCATTTAAAATTACAAAATCAGGATTCCGCCTAATCAAAACCCGTGTTGTTTCACCAATACCAGGTTTCAAATAATTTTTACTAGTGATTTCATATTTTTCAATTATATCATCAACCATTTTTTCCATCTCAAGTTTCTTATTGATATCACAGTATAGTACATCGGAAATCGATTCATGCAAATTATTGTCCTTTATATATTGATCGATACGATCCACATAAAATAGGGATAGGTCATTTATAATATTATTTCCAAAATACTTAGCTCCGTGAAATTTCTTATTTTCTGTATTTATCATTGTTCGACTGATCAAACCTGAAACAGTTGAATTTAATAGTGATGATGGGATTATATAATCTTGCCTGGTTGCAGCAATATCTGCTACACCTGCTATATCAGCCAAAACAAGTAGTTTATAGTTCAGAGAGGGATTATAAGCCTGAAGTGATTTTCGCAATTCAGCAGAAATAGTACCCTTACCAGTCCACCCATCTATAAATATCAAGGTAGCAGTTTGTCCGTGCCTTTCTGTAATTAGATCCAATGCATTAACATCTATACCCTTCCCTATGATGATTGATATAGAAAAATGACTGACTTTTTTATTAAAATATCTCTCAAGATTTCGTTTGGCTGAAACACCATATGGAGTTCCTGCTCTTGCCAAAGAAATCAAAACTGGATTTTGCAGGGTAGATATATATTTGCACAAAGAAAGAATATTATCGGAAACTTGATGTAATTTTTCTTCAAATATTTGACTGAACATTAAAAGATATTCCTCGGGAAATTTCATTTCTTCGGTGAGTACTTCACTATAATGCTTTTCCCCTGTTTGAATAATTCGTTCCTTTTCAAGAATTGAGATTTCCTCATAATTTTTAATGTCGAGTAAAATTTCAACATCAGTAGGCAAATATGAACCTGAAAAATGCATTATAAATAAACGGGTATTACAGTATCAAATTTTTCAGACAGCTGATCGATGAGCAAATGGTCGAACGGTGACTTTGCCTCATAAAATATGATTACAATATCATATTTTTTATCGATAACATTATAAAGATAGTTACATATGTTCGGATAATAATTGTCCTTGAATATCAGCTTGGAATGAATATCACCTACAACTTGAACAGGAGAACGAGTTGTTGACTGAATTTTTACAGAGTTATTTTCATGTATAAATGATGAGGCTGAAAGTGGATAATGCATAAACTCTCCAGTACCTAGTAACAAAATTTTTTTTCTTTTAAAAGATTTTAACATTGTGATTACCCGCTTAGGCAAAGAAGGAAAAGAGGTTGAACCCAGCCTCCCAAAATTGTTACCTAGCTCATTACGAAACGAATGTTTTTTTTGAGGAGATACTGTTAAATGATCCTTTTTTACAGAAGTTGATTTTTCTTTGACAGAAAAAAAACCTTCATAAAGAGCATATATTTTAAAATCTTTTTTATAGTTTTTCCAATTTACAAGTGTTAGTACTGAAAACTTTGTATTGAGAAACCGCTCAGATAATTTTGTAATTAAATTTTTTATAGTGTTGCCGGTAGTCAATTCATCATCAACAATAATTATATGATTTATTTTTCGTGGATTGAATTTTTTAGATTTAGGATAATACAAATATTGTTCAACAGCATGTGAATGGGGTTCTTCAAATTCAACAAATAATGGATGTTTTAATTGTACTCTTGATGTATGTATATATAATTTTGATTTTACTTTAAGTTGATTAAATACTCCCCAACCAAGTCCGGTGGCAGTTTCAGCGAGACCTATAACTAAAATAGTATCATTATAAATAACCGGATTAATCAGTTTGGATAACTTTTTATGTGAACTAATAAGCTTTTTTGGAGTAACAGGAATATGCTTTCCTAAAACTTTACTGATGAACAGATAGCTTCTTTTATTATTGATTCTTGAACCATAACCAATTACATGATCAAGCGAATGCTCCGCACTGACCGATAATTTACAATTAGGCAAGTCGACAATTTTTTTGACCATGTACCAGGTTGAAGATATTTAAAAAAATAGGGTATCACAGATACCCTATTTTTAAAAAAGCAAGAAATATTAAATTAAAACTTTATTTCAACACGACGATTTTGAGATCTTCCGTCCTCATTATCGTTAGATGCAATTGGATTATCAATCCCTTTCCCAGAGGTTTTGATATTTTCAGCTTTGACTCCTTTTGAAATAAGGAAATTGGCAAAATTAGTAGCACGTGATTCGGATAATTTCAAATTGAATTCCAATGTTCCCTCACTACTTGCATATCCTTCAATATTAATAACTGCACTGGGATTTGACTTCAAATAATCCAACACTTGATTTAGTTTAGATTCATCGACTTCACCAACAGCTGCAGATGCTTTTGGAAATTTCACTGGAGTAAAATCTGCAGGGGTTGCAGTATTTGAAACAGTTTCGGTAGGATTAACATTTGCACTGCTATCAGCCGCTTGAGCAGTTGAACCGGCATTAGCAGACATTTGAGTTGAATCAGCTACTGCTTGATTGGTAGTTTCCGATTCTGACTTTCTTGTAAAAAAATAAACAGCCGCAATAACAACCACAGCTGCCAACACTATCCAAATAATTTTGTTGCTTTTTTTTGGTTCCTGAAAATCTGGTGTAGACGCATCTGCTTTGGATAAATCAAATTTGCTCTTAGCAGGTCCGTCATTTTTGTCTAGGTTAAATGCCATAATGTTTGTTTTTATTGTTTATTAAGTATAAAAGTCAACCAAGGTTTGTAGACTACCACTATGTCCCCGCCCCATTGCCTCGAACTGCCATTCGTTTTCAATTTTATACAAACGGCCAAATTCAATAGCATCCATACTTCCATAGGAATCAGTTAATTGATACTTTGCAATTTCATTCCCATTAGATTCATTTATAATTCTGATGTAACAGTCTGATACCTGGCTAAAATCTAACCCCAAGGTTCGCTTGTCTTTATTGTTATCGTGCGGATATTTACATATGGAGGCACAAATGATAATTTGCTCAACTGAGGGGTTGACTTTCAATAAATCAATGATGATATCTTCATCATCATCCCCATCTGAGCTTGACCCATCTGGATCATCAATGGCACCTAAAATTGCACCATCATTTGTAGCTGGCCTGTATAAGCCTTTCTGATGATTATCTTCTTTTGCATTCCCGAATTTAACCTGGCCGTAAAATACAAAATAAGTGTCATTTACAATTTTACAAGCGCCATCAATTCCAAATGCACTTACATCCAGGTCGAAAGCAGGGCCATTGGGAGATTCGTTAGGATTCCAGCCTAATCCGATTCGAACTTTGGAAAAGCCAATTGACTTAGAAAGGTTAAATCGACTTCCTTTTGATAAATTGAAAGATGACATAGGCTATTATTTATCAACTATATATTTCAAGACAAGCTTGTAATCCACCATTGAAAGCATTAACCATTGCTTCAAATTTCCACTCTCCTTGCTCTCCTCTGTAAAAACTTCCGATAATGATTGAATCTGCATCTGGATGTTCTTCTGTTAATTTGAACTCACATATTTTTTGATTATTATCCTGATTGTAGAGTCTTATAGAAGAGTTTCTTGTATTCCCAAAATTGAAGCCTTCATTGGAGTTATGAATTGAAATTGCAATCAGTACATACGTGATATCAGGAGATATTTTCGACAAGGTCATATTGACTGACTCATCGTCTCCATCTGATTCACCTGTACGTGCATCACCATTGTGTACAATAGCGCCATCAGCACTTTTTAGATTATTATAAAATACAAAATACCCCTCAGAAGGAATTTTTGAACTTTCATTCAACATGAAGATAGATACATCAGCGTCAGCTTCTTTACCATTGATGGTAGAGGAATCCCAACTTAATCCTACTCTTACGTTGTTTAGTCCAGGTGCCTGCTTTGTTAAGCTAATTGAACTTTTCTTTTCTAAATTTATCATGGATTAATATTTTTTATAATATGTTATTCAGTTTTAATTAAAGTTACATAAAAAAAACTCACAATCTACTAAAACTCATTTCTTTCCAGGCATTGGAGGTTTTTTTGGAATATTAATTGTTTTTGATGGAGCAGGCAATGGTGGGGCAGAAGGCAAAACTGGTTTTTGTGTTCCTGTCCCCTTTGTATTGATTTGGTTTCCTGCAATTGGTAAATCAGTTTTTTTTGTTGGTATAGGAAGTTTTGGTATTGAAGGAATAGTTGGAATTTTTTTATCATTCGAAACATCAGGTTTAGAAATTTTGTTAGGTTTATTTTGAATGTTACTCGGAGGTGCTGAAATGATAGGTGGAGGCCCTGATACCGTTGTACTTGGAGCAACCACAGGCGTGGCAGCTACCTTTATTGGGTTGGGTGAAACAGGGGCTGTTTTTGGAACCTCAGGAGGTATTTTATATAAATGATTGGTGAAAAAACTAAAGTACTCTTTTATGCCTGGTTCATCCGGTGGAGAAACATTTACAAACTTCAACAAACCATAATCAAAACAACCAAGCAATTTTTCATTTGATTTATACAACTTGGTAAGTAAATCTCCAGAAACAGATTCAATCATCGAAAATTTTTCATTTGCAGTATCAATTAAAACATCATTTTGTTCCAATTGAAAACGCATGATCAAATAAACTATTTCTGAAAGGGTGATGATACTTTTTTTATCGGGAAATTTCTTCTTGTTGTTGTTTATGCTTACCATCCCTTTGGTATGATCCCCTTTATTGATGTGAGCGATGAATAACCAATAGTTTTCCCAAAATTCATCATATACTGCACCTTCAAAATTTGTTACATACATATCAGGCGACTTGAGCGATTTTAACAAAAAGTACAAGCAACTTATTTCGTCATTGGTCTGAACCTGATCAAAAATTTGTTTTAGTCTTAAAAGTGCTGATGATAAATCATTCTTTTTGAAAAGCTCTTTCTTTACGATTGCTAATTCAATTTCAAATAAATCACTGAGGTCTGAATCGTCTTCAGATTGAAGAGACGCTTTTGAGTTCCTGATTTCTGTCTCAATGGTTGCTTTTTCTTTTTCGGTAAGCTGCAATTGTTGAGACAATATCTCCAATTCTGCACGTTCGTGTCTATCAATTCCTCCACCACTCTCTAGAGCTTCCTGATAAGCAGATCTGTATTTTTGTAAAAACTCCTGATGACAATTATCGCATCGCCTGATTTTTTCATTATAATAATCAAGTGATACATCTTTATTGCAAACCCTGCAACAAGCACTCTCTATATAAAGAACACGTTTTCCTGAAACAGCACATACTATAGATTTTTTAGTATCATCTTCAATTGTGGTATTGTTTACTGTGGTAGTGGTATTGGTAGTGTGGATTTGACTATTAGACAGTATAGAATTTTTACCAATACTTGTACTGAGGGCATCTTTTTCTTTGGCATCATCATCATTGGCTTGAACTGATTTTGAAACCGGCTCCTGAATAGCAGGCAGTTCTCTTCCGCAGGATTGACAAAATTTATCCCCGGTTACAAAAGCAGTTCCACACATTTTACATTTCATGCAAACCAAATTTAATCCTCATCAATTACAGGTGATTCTGGTTCATTCATAGTTGAAAGAAAAGGATCATTGATAACTTTTATATTCTCAACTTTTATTGAACGAATACGCTGATAAAAAATACCTGTCACTAAAACAGGTTTTAAGTGATATTCATTAAAAAAAGTATCCTGAATAGGTAACACTTCTGATCTGTAAAGCTTGTATACTCTATTTGGACTGGCGTATAGATACGCGTAGTAGCCATCAGATTTTGAACCTGAAGAATATTTTTTCATTATGATATATCCCTGAAAGGTTTCCATCTTTACAAATTAAAGTTCTCTGCCACAATTGAAACAAAATTTAGTACCTACCGCATTCTCTACAGAATGGCAACCCATGCATTTCACAAACCCTGGAGGAGGTGCCTGATTTTTATTATTGTTCGATACTACAGCATCGATTGAATTGTTCTTTGTAGTATACTCCAAGGACTTATCTTGGGTATTATCCAATCTTTGCTCTGTACGTTCTAACCTCTGTTCTGTTTTTTGAGCCTGCTGTTGTTGAGTATTCAATAAATTACCAGTCATCGCAGCAGATGTATCCATCATTTTGTTCATCATCTGCATTTGCATCTCCATTTGCTTCTGCATGAATGCTTCCATTTTTGCCTGATTCTCTTTTGCATCTGCAGCAGCAGTGCTGTTTGAAGATGCAGCAGCATCGGCTTCGAATTTTTTAGCCAGTGCGGCAGCAGCATCAGGAGAGATATTCGGATTGGCTGCCATAATTTGCTCAAAACTCATCCCCTTATATGTTTCAGCCATTTTCACATCAACCTCCTTCAAATTGATCTGATGATCAAGCTCCTGCTTTTGCTGAGCCATCTCCATCTCTTTCACTTTGCGCATTCTTTCTAGTTGCGCATCCATCTCTTTGTTATCTAAATCTATTTCAGATTCTCTTGCTTTGGCTCTCAAGTCGATTTCCGCTTCAGCAGCAGTTCTATTTCTTTTCAGTTCCTGATAAAACTTACTGTCTTCATAATCATCAATCTTCTTCCACTGCTCGATTTCAAGTTCTGTATATCCAATTTCAGCCTGTAAAGATTTTCGACGGCGATCAATCTCCAACTGAATTCTTTTGTCACCAATCTCATATTCCCATTCAAGATTCTTTCTATCAATTTCAAGAGTATTATTCAACTGCATCAACTCGACCGAATGGAATCTTGCCATATCATGATCCTCACTTCTTTCAGTAATGGATCTTTTAAGATTTTCAAGGTCTTCGTCCTTCAACAAGCCTGTCTTCTCAATATCGATCAAAGCAGCCCTGATTTCCTCCTCGTTGCTTGCTTCACGTATTCTTTTTTCTCTTGATAAAACCATCCGGAACTTCTCAATTTCATCCGCATTCAACAAACCATCATTGTTGATTTTTTCCAATTCATACGCTTGTTGTGCTTCTGTTTTTGCTTCAATCAGAGCTTGAGAATTCATCTGGTTGGTTAGCCTGTTTCTGAACTCCTGAGTTCTTGACAATAAATCAAGTTCTTTTTCACTCACAGCCAACTCGCCTTCCTTTTTACGTATACGATCAAGCGCTTCGTTGTTTGTTGAAATGGTAACGATTTTTTCAATGATTACACCAAAAAATTCGTTTGAAGTTTCTAAAGCGATTTTTGATTTTATTTTTTCAACCAACTCATCAGAAAGCATTGTTGAATTCAGATCAACATCTTGCATAGCATGTTGGATGGCTGCCTTGATAACGGGTCGAATTTCATTTGTCAAATCACTGTACGTAACTGAATCTTTGTCACCCAGATAGTGTTCTGCAAACTTTTGGAAGTTATCAATTTTGAAATATGCTTCAAACCCAACATTTGTATCTAATACCCTGGTTTTGATTGCATGTTGCCCTTCGAAACTGATTGGCAACATGAAACTTTTATCAAGTTTCAGGGTAATAGAGAACAATTTATTTTTTTTCATCCCTTCGATAACGGAGGAAATCGTATTCTCTTTTTTGGGATCAACTACATTTTCATTTCGCTCAATTTTATCTTTTACTTTTTCACCTAATATCAAATTTGATATAAAAGTAAACCCACTCCTGATGGTCGAGGCAGCACCACCTTCACGTTTTTCAAGAACTTTCTTTAGTTTCTCAGGCTCAAGGAAATCATATGCACCACCATGTAATTCGGCTATCAGCTCCCCATTCGCTTTAATGAAAGCAGTGGTACCTTCATTGATTACAATTCCTTTTGCTGCATCATTCTGTGCAAGCTGAGTTTCATTGAATCTTCTGGCCAGCTCACCAGCCTGAATATTCCAGAAAATCCTGTCTTTTACCCTGCCCAATGCCTCTCCTGTTGGTGCTTCAGAAGCATTTGAGGAAGCAGGCTGTGCTGCTGCAGGAGCAGGCTGAGATTTAGCGACCTGGGGTGATCCACACTTTCCGCAAAACTTAGCACCATCTTTTAAATCAGCATTACACTTAATACAATTCATAAAAAATTTATTTTGACGTTATTACTCTTTTGATTGAACCTTTTGTTGTACAGTTGATATAAAACAATTTTTCTTTTTTTAGTTTTTTATCCATCTTATTGTAAACATACAAATACTCTTCTTGTTGAGCAGATTTCTGATATGATATGTGCTGAAGCTCATCAGATGTTAACTCATATTTTTCGTATAACTCTTTTTGAATTATTTTGGAAATTTTATCAAACTCCAAATCAACGGCAGCTCTCACAGCATCAAGAATATTTTGAGAAGACTTCTTGGAATACAAATCTTCTTTGATAAGTTTTTGGGGGATATTTTTTGTAGCCTTTGATGAAAATGAATTTAGAAAAGATGTACCGCTGTTGAATGATCTCAATGAAGGATCGCCATAAAAATTAAATTCAATCGCAGTAACCAATGCCATATCAATAAATGCTATGTCATCCTCAGCAGATTCTACACTGTCTATCCTTGCCTTTGACATCGCCTGACCCATAGTCATATTGTTGGAAAGAGAACCAAAAACTGAGTGAGCAATTATATCTGCTGAAAATAAAAAAGAAGTGTTGGAGCCAAAAGCAATTCTTGATGAACCATAATATCCCAAAGTATTTTTGTGAATAGTGTTCAGCAACATTGAATTGGTAGTGTTGTACCCAATAAATTTTGCACCATAACATGCTTCAGTTAAAATTAAATTGCTCTTGCTCAATCTCGAAGTCTGATCCGGTGAAATAGCCGGTCCCCAATCACCAAAAAATTGAGGCTGCTCTGGTGCATCACTCCCATGAAGGTTGAAATACAATATATCAGAGGTTTCATCAAAAATATCATCAACATCATCTAAACTTACTGTTGGTGAAAAATCAATGTATTTATTGGGAACATCTAAATTATCCAAAACGGTCTCAGACGCATCCTGCCAACCCTCTGCACTCAAACCAAAACAGTTACCAACTTCAAAGCCACTTTCCAAAGATGCAATTACCCTGTCAAAATAATTGGATAACTGATTTTTGTGAAAATCCTCCCCAAAAGGCAAACGGCCCACATGCAACTTCACATCTTCGTAGTATAAACTTCCATCCCAAATCATATCCTCAATCTCAAAAGACTTAAGGTAAGAATAGGGTATGTCAGATTCGTAATCAAAATCAGGAACCTCCACATCAGACATATTGTCAAAAACAGGCATAGGGATTATTTCTGTCCCGCCTATAATAAATAAATATTCAGGGGTGATCAATTGCTTATCATAATGACTTGATAGCTGTTCAACATAGGTTGCCCAATCGAGATTACGGTATCTAGATGAATCAAAATCGTATATAATATATTGAGTACCAAATTTTTTTAATCGATTGGAGTAATTTTTTACTATGTTAAAAATCTCATTGGAAGTAGAACGGCATTGCTTTGCAATTTTCCTTGTATCAGTAAAAATTATGCCGTAAGCATTGAAACCTGGCTCGAATACTTCTGCCCTCTTTGAGTCAACATCCTTTTCTACTCCGGCACCAATGGGCATGCCAGGTACAGGAGGAAGTTTAGGTCTGAGTGGAGGGGGTGGTGCCTGATTCGATTTTCCGACTGGGGGAGGCGGAGGGGGTTTTTGAAATGCTGGCTTCTCTACTGGCTTGGACATTAGATCGCTTTTTTCAATTTTTGCCCCGCACTCAGGACAAAAATTTCCTTGTAAAGCTTCAGCGTTTAAAGAATAACCACATTCAGTACAAAAACTCATCGAAGTGACTTAAGATCAGAAAATTACGAAATAATATACAACATTCTAAGAACAACAATGTTTGAAAAAAGCAGAATTAAGTAGGAAAGTGCTTGAAATGATATAATGTAATAATTATGAGTATAATATATATAATCTATTTTTTTGATGTATTCAAAGCTTTTTGAATATTTATAATTCTCTGGAAAAGCGTTCTAACAATCCATAGCAAAATTGGAACATTTACATAGTAAAAATGATTCAAGCCGGATTGCTCGACATCGAGAGGATGACTCGTCTTCTGATAATAAAGATAAAATGCCCATACCAGTTGTATGGTCAACGCTATTCTAAATGAAATATGAAATGAAATTGGGAATTTTGTAGACAGTATATCGTCAATTGAAATGACTGAAACCAACAATCCACCTACTATCAAAGGAAAAGTAAGCTCGCTCATATCTAAAAAAATAGGAGAAATACTCTTTACACCGAAGAAATTTAAAATTGAACAAATGAATATTACTGCATATCCTATAATGAATAGCAAGTCAATAAATCTCAATGCAGATGGCTTATTCTTGTTGTGTTTTATCATAGTTATGGGTTTAATTGGATATTTCTTTTGTGATTTTCCGCTCCGAATTTACTTTTTTTGAACTTATAGATTAAATTTAACTGAATTAAATTAAACCTATGTCAATTCATACATTGAATTTCTATCTGCTAAAAAAAATCAGGGTTAAGAATTACTATTTCTATTTCAGGGCAGCAAAAACATTTCAATGGCATCTAAAGGCTGTCAGCCTACAAAATATGAAATTCGAAAATAAAGTGTTAGATAATATCAATATTCAATACTCCAATTTTGAAAACACTACGTTTGATGGATCCAGTATTGAATCTGGTGATTTTTTAAGTACAAATCTCACTGGAAGTAGTTTTCATAATACGCATTTGAAACTTTCAAACTTTACAAGATCAACCCTCATAAATTGTAATTTTGAAAATGCAAATTTACTCAATGCAGATATGAGCAATACAAATTGTCAGAATGTAAATTTCAAAAACATCAACGGCACCCATTCAGATTTCAAATATGCAGACCTGAGCAATACAAACTTTTCAAATGCTAATCTTAGAGGCACAAACTTTATAGGATGTGATCTGGATGGAGCTAACTTCACTGGAGCAGATCTGAAAGATGCAGTATTCAACAAAACAGATTTAAATAAATGCATCTTCTCAAATACCAATCTCCATGAAGCATTTGTAAATGGTAAAAGAAATTAAAATATGCTCTGGCTTTTTAAAAAATCTATACACTCTATTTTTATTCAATTTTTAGAATTAATACAGATTAAAAATCATAGACCATACATCAAATGGGGGCTCTTAAACAAATGGGATTTGTTCTATATAAAAATATCAAATCAAAATTTAGAGAAAATATCAAGCTTTACATTGGCAGGGAGCATTAAATATTCCAAAATTACTGATACGAACTTCCAAAATAATGACTTTCAGAATTCGAGTGGATTTAGTTACTCTAAATTTGTAAATTGTAATTTTAAATATAGTAATCTCAGCAAAATATCTTTACATGAAGTCACAATAGAAAAAAGCAATTTTTCTAACACTATTTTAAATTTTTCAGATATAGGATACTCACTTTTGAGCGAGGTCGACTTTTCATTTACTAATGCAGCAGGTGCTGATTTCCGTTATTCCAAAATGAAGAATTGCACCTTTTCTAATTCGAATCTAAAAAATACAAATTTTACTAATTGCATATTGCATCATATTGATTTTACTGGATGTGATTTAAGTGGGGCAATATTCCTTGGAACTGATACAACTACATGTATTTTTACAAATACTAAATTGATAGAAACTATATTTTAACTAAATATGTAAATGATAGATATATTAAGAGACCAATACGGAAAAATCATTGGCAAAATACATACATTGTCAAATGGTAAAATGGAAATCAGAAATTCAAGTGGGAAGAAGTTAGGCACATACGACCCTAAAACAAACTATACCAGAGATCAGTGGAATAAAATCATTGGTAGAGGAAATCTCCTTACAACACTATTATAACCAATATTTTAAAATTTTAACTGCACCTTTTACTTAAACTATATTCTATGAAAAACCATACAAATAAAATTAAACCGTTATGAAAAATAATGGAAGTATTTTCTGGAAGTTAGTCGCAAAATATATGGGGTGGTTTGGTAAAAAATCTAAACCAAACAAATTACAAAGTGTAATAGATAATGACCCAGTTCTAAGAAAATTGGATGATGAACTGCAAGATATGATAGATAGCTATTATCCAAAATTGAAAAAAATGCAAAAAGAAGAACCTGAAGACTTCAAATGGCTACAGGATAATGGATTCATACCAAAAGATTTTAAGTAATATTTTAAATGGCAGTAGTACCAAAACTTACACCTGAGCAACAGGCTGAACTTAATAATCTCTTAAAAGAAAGAGAGCGTATTGAAAAGCAAATTTCTATTAACGTAGAAAAGGGCGCTAACGCTCGTCACATGGAGAAAAAACGTCTTGATGAGCTTATTAAAAAAGGTGACGAAGAATCAAAGCAATTACTGAAAAAAATTAGGAATGGAAATACCTGATTATCTAAAACCATTTGATAATGAAGAATGATTGGTCTCAGAAATACTTATACTTTCAATGGGCAACTTTTAAATACTTATCATCCAGACAAGAAAACTACCAGAGGACAACTATTATAGTTCTTTAAAAAATTTTAAAAAATGGCTAACAAAAGTGTAACACAGTAACCACTCAAAAAACGGGTCTAAATTGAAAACACCGATTAATAAAATTTTAAATAACAAAATGGAAAATAAATATAATGACGAAGATGAGGGTGTAATTACTTTTTTAGCCTGGAGATTTAGCCACAACTTAAATGAAATCTCAAAGGAATTGAAAGATACGCTTTATCCAACTATAAGTCAACTACCCAAAAGCTCTAAAAGAATGTGTTATAGAATGAGGTCTATTTTAATACACAATTCAAATACACTTGATGAGTTTTGGAATAAGAGTTAAGAAGACCAAAAGAGTCTTAGGAGACACTCAGCAAGATTATTTATCGAAAATCTAAAATTGAATGATGATTTACATGATTTATACTTAGATTTTTCATATCTTCCTATTGGAATACAATATGAGGAAAACAATCTTCAAGAACTTCAAGAACAAATAAAACAAATTGTAGGTAAAGAATCAAACTAAACTATAAATTTCAAAATATATGTGGTTTACAAATAAAAAGATTCCCAAAGACCAAATAGATTTAAGGCTATTTGAATTCAAAGGCGCTGTTCAAACATGCGATTTAAACATTATTAAATTTTCTTTAAAAGTTTTAATTGAAGATTTTAGTCGAATTGCTAAAGAATCAACTTATTACAAAGAAATTCTCGATTTTAATGATAGTTTAACCACTTCTGGCAGTAGAAGAAAGATACTTTATTATTCATTTGAAAATTTATTAAACTCATTAAAATTAAAGAAAGACTTGAAATTAAATGAAATTGCTCAAATGCCTCATGGATTTTCGTGTCCAAGAAAAACAGACCTAAAAAATGATGATTTTCATAGTTTCTGGAGCAATACAACTTCATTAAAATATCATTTAAATGAATCAGAAGTAGAACTTAGGGTAAAGAAATTTTCTGATTTCATATTACTCGAAAGTTGTGATATGGACATATTGAATGATATTAAATGGCACAAATCAGATTTAACATCTGATATTGTGAGTGGAAGTGAATTCGCTGGCGACTCACCAAGATTAAAGCAATGGGAAGATTTTAGCGATTCCATAACGAGTTTAGTGTTGGGGAGTAGGGGTACTGAACAAAAGACTAAGGCAATTGAAAAATTTAGAGAGATGCTAAAAGCTTTGCCCTATAATAATTTTCTTTATAACTAACCAGCCAATAACATCACCTACACACAAGTGGCTGCTCAGTTGTTAAATCAAGCTTTGTAATTCTATCAAAGTCGAGCTTGGTTGATATTGAATCGCTTATAAATCTCCACGTTCGGTTAGATGCAAACTGTTTTCCAATAACATAATTATCCGATCGAGTTTTTCAATCTCTATTTTGCTCAATTTTATCTGTATTTCTTCGATTTCCTTCATAGAGTCAATATTTGTTTGATAGTCATTAAGCACCTGTTCACGATCTCTTTTATTTTGTCTGTTTTGGCTCATCATGATAATTGGCGCAGCATATGCAGCCTGGGTGGAGAAAATCAAATTCAATAAAATAAAAGGGTAAGCATCCCAATGCCTGATGAATCCAATAATGTTCAGAATCATCCATGTTAAAACAATAACGGTTTGCCAGATAATAAACCTCCAAGATCCCATCCCATTCGCAACAGCATCTGCAATACGATCTCCGAAAGTAAGCTGATCATTAAAATTCTGGTGCCATGTTTTTTTCATACAAGCATTTTTAAATAAAAATTAAACCAACCCATTTTATCTAAATAAAAATAAATATGGGTGTATACTCCAAAACAAAAAAATTAAATAATTTTTGTGAAGATCAGTTTCTAACCAGCCCAAGTAAATTAAATCGTTGCATGATAATCTCTTTTCTTGCTTCAATGAACTGGAAATAATTTTCCAATTTCCAGAGCTCTCTGTCGGCTGGTATCAGATGCTTTTCACGATATTCATCATTGTCTCTTGATGGATCTGAAAACCAGACACTTGGAAGGATTTTCCCCTTCCCTCCGGCCTGATTCTCAGATGCTGTCAACAACATTAAATTGGCAAGTTGATTGATTTCATCTTTACTACATGCTCTGAGGAGTTGATTTTCCGCATCCCTGACAACTGGTTTTTTCAATTCACTTTTAGGGAAAATATGATCGACGTTAGGCTGATTATCTCTCAAGGCAGGTTGGTAATTAAATCCATACCAAATGTTAAGAAGAAGATGAAGCTCTTTAGAGGTATATTTTATATCTAACAATTTACTGTCTGAGATTTCGATTGACTTGCCTTGATCTCTAATAAAAGAAAATATTTTATCCAATGCAAATCGTTGATTACTGTTTATTACGTTAATAATACCATCAGTAAAAGAATCTGTAACACCACCGTATACTCCAGTTAAATTTACTTTTATTAGAAAAGATTTAAAATCCATTTCACTTGCACCACAAGTATCCGGGTACCAATATTTGGTATAAATAATTGGTATCAAACTTAAATAAGAGGGGAGGTTCTTATCGCTTTTGATATAGGTGCTTCCGTAAACCAGATCTTTACACCACTTGATTGATTCCGTAATACTGTCCCAATTATCTATTATAGCATTTTTATTATTTTCATTTCTAAACTTTGCTATATCATATTTTGCCCCAGTATTTATCAAGATTAAACATGTTTTTAAAATAAAATCTATATCAAAATTGAAGCCGCCAGCAGTATTTATTTCATCAATCAATTCATTTATACGAGTATCTGCTTCTTCCCAACTGTTGACCAATAAACTAAACAAAAGATCTTTCTTTGCCAGAGATGTCCCACCTGAATTAGCCCTGATAAATATTTCAACGATATCGTCATCAGTAAATGTGTTCGGTCGATCTATAGAATCTACCACCTGGTAATGTATATTTTGTTGGGTACAAAATACATCGCGGATGAGGTCTACATTCAATTCTATGAGTGCTTTTTCAATTTCAGTTAATTGATCATTCAAGCTCAAAATTCTCATTCTGATTTCCCTTGCCGTAATATCAGGGATTACTATCTCTTTAATTTTAATAAAGGGAAACCGTATCTGTTCATTATCCAAAAAAGAAAAAGTGTATTTTATTTCCTCTGCTGAGGTCTCGTCCCTGCCACTTAAAATATTAATACAAAGTTCTTTTCGGTCATACGTTCCCTTCAGACCTATAAATAGACTCTGCAATCTTTGTTGGCCATCAAGTACAAGCATTTTATTGCTATTATCCTGAGGAACAAAAAAATCATTCAAATTGATTCTCCTGCGCCACACATCAATAAATTTCCTTCTTTTGATTGTGCTTTGTGTTCTCCAAATAAGTAAAGTACCTATGGGATATTGACGAAGTATCGAATCAAATAATCTCTCAATTTGTTCCTCTCTCCAAACAAAATTTCTTTGAATATTGGGAAGCCAAAAACCTCCCATAATCTGTGAATTATTTATTCCATGAATAAAATTTCTAATACTCTCCTGAGGCATTCTGATTAGTTATTTACAATTATAGAAAGTGAAATTTAACAACAACGATCGTCACTTAAACAATACACAAATTAAGCGATTAAATCAAAATAGGCAACAATCAACTTAAATGTTATCATTATACGTCTTAACTAATTTTCATATAACTTATCCCACCCTGAGTACCCTTAAAAGTTGTATTGTATTTTTTTTCAACTACTTCCCGAGGATACAGTTTAGCATTCTTATGAAATATAACCCATTTCCATATTTTATTCTCTTTCGCTGGTATAACATGAGACCAACCAATATGTATAGATTTATTATACTTTTCTAATTTGAGAATTTCCCCTTCAAGAATAAAGTAATCAGAAACTTCAAAATATTTCATACCCTGAAAAATTCTTTGACGTGACGGACAATTATACATAACAGAATAACCACAACCCTGAGTTATCTCTAAATCCTCCTTACTCCTTTGACTAACAAATAATGCTTCATTGGAAGAAGGTCTTTGTCTTGTCGCTTTCTTCTTAGATGCTACTTCAATTATTTTTTGAATATTGCCTTTGTGTGCTCTTATGGCATCCATTTGAGTGTCATAAAATGTGTCTGTAACTGTCCCATTGGCTAACATTACCCTAAATTTTCTATCTATCATTCTGCTTATTTTAATAAATATTGAAGTACAGCATCCCAATTTGGAAAATCAGGAGTGCCAAAATGAATATGGACTCCCTTAAACTCTCCTGCTCCATTAGCAACACGATCATCAATAAGATAATCACCACTATTCAGATGCTTGTTGTGAGAAAATATCACTTTTTTTCGCAATTTGGTTCCAAAATATTTTTTTATCCAATCAAGTTTGTCATTGAGAGCAGTACGATTCTCCCATGGTGAACTTGAAAGTATATAAACATTATAATGATCAATTAGTTTAAGTACCGCATCAATTGCATTGGGTATAGGGTCCATTTTAGCAAAAATATGAGGCACTTCGTCATATTTGCCATGAAATTGATCTAAGTCTTCTTGACTCAGTTTTGAAATTCCAGAATTAAAATCAACAATCACACCATCCATATCGACGTATAAAATTTTATCCCTCATAGATATTTTTTATTTGAGATAAATTAAAATTACTCAAATATATTTTTCAAACACCCATTTAAATCAACTGATATAGAATAGAAATAAGTTAACTATACTCTATTTAAAAATTAATTTCTACATCAATAAAACATATTCCACTTTTTTATAATGTGTAATAAGTATGACTAAAAAATGAATTATATTCATGATATATGAACCTGATACAACAAAGTTTATATGTCTAGATTGAGTTAAAAATACTTTTTAATGCCAAGATATCTAACCAAATCAAGATTTAAAATCGGACTCGAATGTGTAACAAAATTATACTACACAGGTAAAAAAAATGAATATGCCGATCAGAAGCTAGATGATAAATTCTTGCTGGCACTAGCAGAAGGTGGTTATCAAACAGGAGTTTTATCACTGTTTGAATTTTCAGAAAAACCAGTAGGTGATGACATTGTTGTTGAAACACTCGACTATGAAGATTCATTGAGAATCACCAATGAAAAAATGGCTGCAAAAAATACAGTGATCGCTGAAGCAGCTTTTAGGTATAATAATTTATTCATAAGAGCAGACATTATTGTTAAAAATAATAATATTATTAACCTCTATGAGGTAAAAGCTAAGAGTTTTAATAGCAAAGAGGAAAACGAAAATTCATTTATAGCAGGGAAAGGTGAAAAAGAAAGAGTTGCATCTGAGTGGGTGGAATATCTATATGACGTTGCATTTCAGAAATATGTAATATCGAAAGCATATCCAAATAATATCGTAAGATCCCATTTAGTTTTGGTAGATAAATCAAAAAAATCTACTGTGCACGGCTTGAACCAAAAGTTTAAGATTTCAAAAAATGGCGACCGTGTACATATAGATATTTCGGGAGTTTCAAAAGAAGAACTGGGAGATTCTATTCTTGTAAGTATCCCAACAGATGAAATAGTTAATAAAATATGGAATAAGTACAAAGTCCCGACTACTCTAGAAGAAACTTTCAGCTTTGAAGAATTTGTAAAGTTTTGCGAAGAGAAATATACGGTTGATGAAAGAGTATTTTCTCCCCTAACAATGGGATGCAAAAACTGCACATTCAAAAAAAAGCCAGGCAAAGATGATAATCTAAAAGATGGGCGATTGGAATGCTGGAAGCACATAACCAATTATACCGATGATCTTCTCCAGAAACCTTGGACAATAGACGTTTGGCAGGGGAGAATGGACAAGGCTTTGACTAATGGAAAATACCTCATGCAACAATTAAATGTAGAAGATCTTGGAAATGGTGAACCCAGATCAGAAATGGGATTGGATCTGCACAACAGGCGTTTCTTACAGGTTGAAAAGGTAAAAAATAACGACGCATCATATTATTTCAATCAAGCAGGATTTGAAGAAGAAATGAGCACTTGGAAATGGCCATATAATCATATCGACTTTGAAACAAGCATGGTTGCATTACCTTTTTATAAGGGGAAATCACCATACAGCGGAATTGCCTTCCAATGGTCACACCACATCATGCATGAAAATGGTAAAATTGAGCATGCTGGTCAGTACATCAATTTTGAAAAAGGTGTATTCCCTAATCTGGAATTTATACGAACCCTTAAAGCAAGCCTAAGCAGAAATTCCGGTACAATTTTTAGATACCATAATCATGAAAATAGTTACTTAAGATTAATACATGAACAGATTTCAAGCGATGAAATAGAAGTAGAAGAAAAAGAAAAGAGAGAATTGCTTGATTTTATAAATAATATTACACGTTTCAAGGCTGACGATAAAAATTACACTTGTGGAGATAGGAATATGGTTGATTTATACGAGGTTGTAAAGAATTATTATTACTCGCCATATTCACAGGGTAAGATAGGGTTGAAATTCATACTGCCTTCCATTATACATGATTCAACTTTTTTAAAAGAAAAATATGGCACAAAAGGTATTTATGGAAAGGGGCTTGAAATCACCAGCCTAAATTTTGAAGATCATCAATGGATTGACAACTCCTTTAATAATGACCCTTACAAAACATTACCAGAAATTTTTGAAGGTTTTGACCGTGAGAAATTAGATGAATCTTTTGATGGGCTGGATGGAATTGCAGATGGTGGTGCGGCAATGAGCGCCTATTCCTACTTACAATTCACACACATTCCCGAAGACATTCGAATAAAATTGAGAGATGCATTACTTAGATATTGTGAATTGGATACTATGGCTATGTGTTTTTTGATAGAGGGGATGAAGAAGCTTAAAAATAATACCAAATAGCTATGCCTGTAGATTTATCAAATATTTTAGTAATTGGTGTTTCATCACGCGCACTTTTTGATCTTGAAAAAGAAAATGAAGTATTTGAAAAGGAAGGAATAGCAGCATTTCGAAGCTACCAACTTCAAAATGAAAATGAAATATTAGAGCCTGGTGCTGCTTTTTATCTTGTTAAAAGTCTTCTTCAACTGAATCAACAGGCAAACCAACCAATTGTTGAAGTGGTAATCATGTCGTCTAACAGCCCTGAAACAGGGATGAGGGTGATGAAATCTTTGACAGCACATGATTTACCAATTACACGAATGGCATTTACGGGAGGTCAACCAATGGCGGGCTATATGAAAGGATATAGTATTGACTTGTTCTTATCAAAAGATGCGAGAGATGTGCAAAAAGTAATTGATGCAGGATCTTCCGCTGCAGCTTTAATTTATGATCCACCAAAATCTTTCAATCCGGATAATAGCTTAGTAAAAATTGCATTTGATGCAGATGCAGTCATTTTTTCAGAAGAATCTGAATTTCGTTATAAAACAGAAGGAATTGAAAGCTTCCAGCATTATGAAAAAGAAAATGAACACATCCCAATAACAGCAGGACCCTTTGCTAAGCTATTGATAAAATTATCAAACATACAGCACCAACTTCCAAGTGGAATAGAATTATCGCCACTTAGAATTGCGATTGTTACTGCCAGGTCCGCACCTGCACATATAAGAGTCGTAAATACTTTAAGAGAATGGGGTGTATATGTTGATGAAATATTTTTTCTTGGCGGATTACCAAAGGATAAAATTCTACAATCATTTGGGGCTCACATATTTTTTGATGATCAGGAATATCATCTTGAATCTTCATCTAAAGTTGTCCCTAGCGGAAAAGTTCCATATCCCAGTAGTAGCAAGATGAATAAATTAAAATAGTTTGCATATTATGCATAGCTAAATTTTAATTGACTTTTTAGATTATCTATAAATTTTGAATAAAGAAATTCAAATTTTTAAACTATATTTTTCAAATATGGAAAATGAAAATCACGGATTTGTTTGTAAATATTTCTTAGCTCAGAATCAGACTCCATGTTAATTTTCTCAACAATTCTTTTAGCAAGATTCAAGCTTTGTCTATCTGAATAAAATTTATCGTGAGAAACAATTAAGTTTTTTGGAGGTGTTTCTTCAAAATTTTTTGCCAGATCTAATAATTTACTAGGAACATGATTCGACTTTTTTCTATTTATCGACGGAGAGATGGGTATAAGATTTTCAATAATATTTCCTGGACCGCCTATTGACCTTGGTACAAAATGATCAATATCAACAATATGTTCTTTTGAATCAATTTTAAATTTTTGATAAACTTGTAATCGCACTGTACTAGGGATATGTTCGGTTAGTCCTAATTGTGTTTTTGGAGGAGTAAATATATAGTCATCTTTAAGATAGTACCAAACTCTACGAGATAAAAATATTTTATCTAAAGGAATTGTATAATCAAAACACTCGGTGTTAATTAATTCATATTCCAAAATTTTAATTTTTTTACATGGTAGAATTTTGGAGTATTCTTTGAATTTCGAAAGCCAATATGGGTCATCTTTCACATTACTGTTGTGTAAAGCATAAAAAAGGAAGTCATCGAAATTATTAAACTCGTTTTTTCGGATATCATTGACCACCCCTTGCCCATATATTGCATAGCCTGATTGTGCAATATATACAATGTCACCTTTTTTAACTTTAATTCCATTTGGCCATCTCTTTAATCTAGTTTCACAACACCATCCATCTTTAAGATTAAAATCAACTTCTCTTCTTTTTATTAAATGTTTCGCCATATATAATTTCAAATATATGTACTACAATTTACTCCTATCACTAATAATATTTAATAAACCAAATTGTTATGAATTTTTTATATGGGATAGGATCAATTGATTCAATAAAAAAAGAAGAAAAAATACAAAGCCGTCTCAATCCTTCGTACACCTTCAAAATACCCTATCGTTGATCCTGAAGCGTTTTTTACTCTGCCATCTTCAACATAGCCAATCGTTCTTCCAGTATTATCCTTTACCCTATCAGACTCAATGTAGCCTATAGTGGACCCTGAAGCATTTTTGACCCGCTCTGATTCATAGTAACCAATAGTTGAACCACTGCTATTCTTTACCCTACCATTCTCTATATAACCTACAGTAGAACCGCTGCTACTCTTTACCCTGCCATTTTCTATAAAGCCAATGGTTGACCCACGATTATCTTTTATCCTTTGTGCTTGGATTTCATCTGTAAAATTTAATAATGCCAGCATTAAATACACAAACTTCATATTTGATCTTTTTAAAACTGAATATGTAACTTCAATTTACTTTTAATTCATGAAATTTTATTTCATACTATGAAGCACAGCACCCTTCAAAAAAAGCTAAAACAACTACAATCAGAAATACCTGAAATTCACTCCATTAGGATTCACAGAGCAATCAGTTGGCTGAAAGCAGCCGAAGAAAACGAGAACATATTAGACTTACACTTTATATGTTTGTGGATTTCCTGCAACAGTCTTTATGCAATGGATGAAGTGATACATGAATCATTAAAAGAGCGAGAAAGATTTGCTGATTTTGTAGACAGATTGGTGAAACTCGATGTTGAAAACAGACTTTACAATGCGCTGTGGAATAAATTCAGCCAACCGATCAGACTTCTAATAGATAACAAATATGTGTATGAACCCTATTGGAACTTTACAAGGGGTGAAAAAAATGACTGGGAAAAAGGTTTTAATAAACAAAAATTAGACGCGAACAAGGCTTTAGGTGAGAACAATGTGGGTGTCCTATTTCGAATAATACTTGACAGATTATATGTGCTTCGCAATCAACTCATACATGGTGGTTCAACTTACAAGAGTAAAATCAACAGATCTCAATTAAGAGATGGAATCAATATTTTAAGTTTTCTGCTGCCCATCATGATTGATATTATGCTGGAAAACCCAAAAGAAGAGTGGGGGAAAATATTCTACCCTCCTGTGCTTTGATCACTTCCCTTTAACCTTGGACAAGGAATCAGCAACTCTTAAAGAATCACAGTAACGCAGATAAAAATAATGTAACGAATCCCTCCAAATATTATAACTTAATTCCTTGCCACACCAATAATATCTATACGTATCGTATATTTTTTTCTTAGTCAATTGATTCGACTTGGGATCAATGTAATCTATCGATTTAATAATTCTATCACGATCTTCATAAATAGTATAAGTTTTCACCTTTACTCTGTAAATGTTAGATAAAGAATCAAGTGTTTTAGGTAGAGTAATTGAAATTACTTTTCCTCCCAGTTCTACTGAAGAGGAAAACTCCTGAGAAAATAAAAGAAATGGAATAAATACTAAAAACAGTATGAATGTTGTCTTCATTTATTTTGATTGAGAAAATGTACTATTCAAAATTGGAACAGGATCGTAGTAAAATTTTCCGTTGAACGGTATAATTTTTGAAACAGAGAAATGAAGATGAGGAGGTGTTGTTATGGCATTGCCCGTATTTCCTACCTCACCAATGATTTGCGATTGGTCTACTAATGTAAATTTCCGTGTGAGTATAGTATCAAGATGTGCATAGTAATACATGCGAAACTCCGGACCGATGATCAGAACGGCATTCCCACCTAGCTTCAAAACACCAGTAAAAATTAATAACCCTCTGGTCGAGGATAAAACCGGCGTTCCCCTGGAAGCAAAAATATCCACTCCACGATGTTTATGCCCAACCCGTGGTGCACCAAAAGATTTTTGATCATAGTCTTTTTTTCTACCCCCTTGAACCGGAAAGGAGATGGATTGGTTCTGGTTGATGTATATATATAGACTGCTAAAAAACAGCAATACTACTAATACAAGAATGCCCAAAACCCATCTAATGAGTCTTCGATGTAGTATCTTTTTCTTTTTCACTCTTGGTTTTTAAATACGGATTCTTTTTTGAATATTTATTCTGCGACATATTAAGTGCACGCATACCCACTCCTATCAGATGCATTTTGGGAGAGCAGGAATAATTAAAGTATATCAACAGCAAATAAATAAGAGATAATTTTATTTTCATATTTCGCGATTATGGATTATCAAGTGTTGAAAAGGATTGAGAAAAAATGAGGTTATAGTATTTTTCTTTTTTGTTTTTGATTTCCTTTTTCTCTCCCTTTTCATTAAAATAAAAATCACTCTTAACGGCCTCCACCGCCATCAAACCGTTTCCTGTGGAGATATAACCTTCATTCAAAATATTTTGCTTCTCGCCTGAATACAAGGCTTTTTCAGAAAATATTGACTTAAGCAGCTCCGCATGATGCGTTTTTACATATCTTCTAAAGCTGTGACTGTTTGAAAAATCAAGATTTATTCTTACTGCAATCGCATTCATCCCACATCGAAAAGGATAATGATAAAAAGTCAATTTACCAGGTGGAGATTCAGAATCATAAAATGGGTCACTCAAAACATTTGGAAAATCTGGTAAGATATTCAGTCGATGCTGCTTTTTCGCTTCTTTCATCCACTCATCAAGTTGCGAAATGCTGATACTGTCTAATAGCAAATTATGATTCAGAGTACCTGTTCCCTTCGCTCTCCTCCATATATTTTCGTTTTCAATGATTCGGGTTGAAATATTTTTTTTGAGTGATTTATTAATTTTCAGACGTCTGAAATCAACACCAACATCATTGATTGCCATTGAAAACCCTCCATACTCTCCCAGATATTTTGTATAATTGATTTCGCCGCCATAATTTGTTAGATATCGATACTCAATCTCATCATCATATTTACTTACCATCCTGGTAAATGCGATCGTTTCGTGATCATCAAGATAAATAGACAATTCAGGCAAGTCGCCGCCAAACTTTATTTTTTGAGGCACCCCTCTGCTATTTTTTGCAAGAATTTCAATCGTCCCGATTCGATTCTCTGAACCCACATAAGGATTCAAAGGAGTCATTGACCAAGTCCAGAGGATTGTTGTACTATCCAAATCAACAAATATTGTATTGAATTTTCTCTTATACCCGAATGAGTCAACCCTGTGACGACGATCATCGTATACATTGATTCGGCTGCTTCCAATATAAAAGCTGTTGGAAAGATCGAGTATCAAAAAGATATCATCGTCTAACCTGGCATACCACCTAGAATATATATCAACACTCTGTGCAATAAGCATGAATGGGAATAAGAAAACAATTGATACAATTAACTTCTTCATATATACTTGTTTTATTCAATACCTAATTCCAATATTAAGCGTGTCATGACAGATAAATCTGTAATCAACCCTGATTCTGATGAAAGAGAATAAAATTCATCCAGGTATTGCTTCCAATGTTTTTCTTTTTTGTGCAGCTTTCCCGTAAACAATGATCTCTTTATGGGAGAATATGCAGTGTAATTATTGACCCCTGTGTAAGCAGAAGCATTTATTTTTAACATGTATGATGTAGACAACACTTTTAAATCATCTTCATACATCCAGGATTGTAATATTCCCCCGAGTGAATATTTAAATGAACTATCATACAACAAAGTAGACGTAAGAAAAGGTAGGTGCAGCCGCTTGAATTCCTGATCATTCAGAATGATATCACTATTATTGACTACAACATCAAAATGTTGAAACAGAATATCAGAACAGATTTTTACCTCTGCTTCAATCTTGGGTTTGAACCAGGTATCATAAAGCGATCCTGAAAGTGTCATTTGTTCATTAACAATTTTTATATCATTTGCACGCACCAATGATTTAGGAAAGGAAACAAGAATTCCATTGCGATCTGCTAGCAAAAAATGGTTTTCTGAATCACCTTTCTCCGAAATGATTTCAACGTTGGTTGTTTTACGGTTAGCGTAATACCCCCTTCCCATACAGTCATACATATTTTTTCTCCGATTGAATCTGTACATATAATTATTTTTTGATGTTATGATGTGTGATTCTCAATTTTCCCTGGGCGATCAGGTATTCTTTACAAGCTTGGGTATTTGCGGCTGCAAGTTTTCTAGCCTCTATTTCCATAGGATGTTTGGCATATGTCTTTTCTTGCAAGAGCCTCGAGTATCGTTTTTGAAAATTTTGTTTATCCGAAAATAATTGAAAGGCGTGTATAACCTCATGCAAAGTACTGTCTATTAATTGATCAATATCTTGATGATTGTTTACATATATCTTGATCGTATTTTGAGACGAATAATAAACCCCGTGGAGTTTTTTATGATCATAATATGAAACTTGTACATTGACGGATTTTCTTTTTTGCTCTACTCCTTCGTAGGAAATATTTCTCAGTCCCCAACGCACCACTTCAATGACGAACGCTTTCTTATTTAGTGCAAGTTCATATTTCGGTTCTCTGTTAAAAGATGAAAAAGACTTTGGCCAGAATGATGTATGATCAATTTTTACAAGCCATATGATGATGAGAATGGTAAAATAAAAGAAGAAAAATCTCTCCATGTTGCTCATGCTGTTGAACCATATTATAATTTGGTCAGACATAAATGATATGTTATCAGTATTGTTCAATCAAATGAAGACGTTCGAAATTATAGTCAGCAACAGGGTTTTTTTGTGAAAGATTTGCGTATTCACCTTTCTTTAAAGAATCAAATAACTCTGCTGACGGCAAGTGTATCAGCTTGGAGATTTCTCTCACAAAACAAATATTGGATTCTTCAATTTGAGATTGACTGACAGTTCTAAGTCCTAATAAAAAGGCCTCTTTAAGTTCAGAGATAAACATATTGGTCGCAACACAGGGGATGTTATACCTTTTGGCAAACTCATAGGCAAAACACCATATAAAAATGTTGTGTTGCTTCGTTTTCAGTAAATCCACATAGTCCATGTCAACAATCAAAAAGGGGGAACCAGGGAATTGGCCAACAGACATCAGACCACTAGGTGTACCATGCCCCATGGCTACAAAAGTTTCGTGGTGATCTGTCATTGATAAAATTTCATTTTTAGTTACGCCGTTTCTGATCACTGTCTTATCTGCAAATTGATCATGAATTGGCAGAAGAAAGTCTGTTGATGTGTCGAAAGGATGTATGATAAGTGTTTTCATGTGTTTAGTTTTTAGACCCAAATCCGATTGGATTGCAAGCATTTGATTTCAAAGAGTTTTCCTGAGCTTGTTTTTCATCTTCATGTGTTCAGTTTTAGCATTCACAGTCATTCAATTCGAGCTGGTGGGCATTGTCACCTACAATGGAACCTGCAAATGGGTGACAAATATAGGATGAAAATCCGAATAATTATATTTATATTATTATTTTAACATTCTTATATAATATTATAGTATATTTATTTGTTTTTCAATGTATTAATATTTTTATATATTTAACAATTTTATTTTTATTTTTAGATAAACTGCCCTATATTTGCACTCTAAAATTTATACTATGACAATAAAACAAGGACTAAAGAAGAAAAACAGACTGATAAGCCAGGCCGAACAGGCCTTTAATAAAACCCACTTTTACAACAGTTACCGAATAGAGGACTTTGATAAAAGACCATACAGTTCCAAACAGAGTTTGGATGAATATATACAACTGACCAATGAGTTGATAATGTTAAAGACTAAAATACAAAGGGCAAATAGCCCTGTTTATGAGAGAATATTCAGGCTCTCAGAGTTAAAAAATATGGTGGTGAAAATGAAAAAGTTGGACTGTGAAGAGGGAACTCAACGAAATGGATGGGAACGAGAAGAAAAGAAAAAGGCGGAGATTTCCGTCAAGGAAAAGGATGAGTTGATAGCCTCAATGGAAAAAGAGATAGAGGAGATACAAGACCAACTGGATGAGTGGAACCAAGTTACTACCCTGCCTGAATAGCAGGGTCGGAACGGATGGAAAGGGAGGGTTTGAAAGAATCTACTCATGGTCTACGCGTGAGACATTCATGAGTGAAGAAGCAGATTATTGATGTGATACCGATCATTGAAGACTCAATGTTCATTTAATTAAAACTCAAAACTTAACAATAAAACCTCTTCAAAACTTTCAAAGACAAACTGGAAGTCCGTTCCATTATTTTACTTACAAGGCAATAGTTACGATTATAATTTAATTGTAAAAATTCAACTAATTTCGCGTTAAATTAAAATAGGTGTTATTCTTTTTTTTCTTTCCAAGCAACATACTAGAAGAGTTTCGTGAGATTAAACTCAGTACAATTTTTGAGATTTTTTCAGGTTTTCTTGATGATGGATCCGATTTCTATGCAATCAATGAAGAAGGGAAACAGATCAATTTAACCATGCTGCGCATGGCCTCATTTGACCCTGTTAAAAAAGTATTGATGGGGAAAGAAGAAATTGAGCAAAACCTGGAGAAAATCAATTTGCTCAGATCTCGAAAGAAAAATTCCAATGAATCTCTGGATACAAATACTTTTAATGCCCATCTAAAAAGGAAAGAAATCCCATTCAATAAAATTTTATCTCCTGATGATTATCTGATCTGTATTAGAAAAGTAAATGAACAACCAATTGTAGGCTATAGCTTAATTGATTCTGTCATAGATCTTCAGCCAGATAGCATTGGTCCAGTGATCATACCACATCATTTCTTTTGTTTGCGACCAAGAAAAGATATTGGCCATATTCATATACCTTTTTTTCATCTTTTTATAGATACATTGATTGAGAACGAAATTATCCCGTTGATCAATTCAGGAGATAAAAGGTTATTGAAAATTAAATTTTTGAATGAATTAAAAGTAACAATCCCTGTTCATTACGAAGCTCAGAAAGAAATATTTGAAAAATATAAATTGCTATTTGTAGAAAGAAATAAGGCAGAAAATGAAATTTCTAATCTAAAAGGAACGCTTACAAAAGAGTTTAAAAACATAAATGGGTTCAAATGAAAACTTTTACACTGCCCCCGTATAAAATAGATCCTAATATTGTTGATGGTATAATTGACAAAAAAGTACATATTGTTTGCACTGCTGTTAAAAAAAATGGATTTTGTACGCAATACCTCAGCAAAAGAGGGATGTCAAGTTATGACATCGCCAACTTGTGTGATATGGTGAATAGAGAGCAGAAAAAAGGAGTAGGCACTTTGTTCCCAAAGTATTCTTTAACTCTGATGCCCATTGTAGAACAACCCGAAGAAATAAAAATATCCTTTCAGGATTATTTTAAAGATGTAATCATTGCTCATTTAAAATATTATACTGATTGCGATACCCTGCTTTTTATTTTCGATAATGCAGCTGGTTATCCTGAAAATCAAATAAAGAATCTTTTGGAAGAAACATTAAATAAATTCCTAACAACCCATTTCAAAGAAATTGAAGACGATACTAAAATATCATCGAAACAAATTGAAACAAGGATTAATTCAACTGATTTATTCTTCACACTTTATTTGTAATGAAATTTCATATTGAAATTTTAGAGGGGGTCCCCGCAATAGATGCCGGTAATAATACATTTCTATTGGTAGACACTGGCAGTCCACTTTCTTTTGATAAGAGTGGATTTATAAACATTTTCAAAAATAAATACCCAGTTCCAACTTCTCTCGGGGGAATGATCGATGCCCAATATCTCCAAAAAAATATCCACCAGAATATTACTGGATTAATTGGAATGGATATCATACAAAACCACCTCATTTATTTTAATTATCAAGAAAAATTTTTGACGATTGATGAACAGACAGATATAATGCAAAATGAAACATTCAGTAAAATCCCTGTTCGATTCACAAACAAAATTCCGGTAGTTGAAATTTTTCTTCCCCAATTGAATAATCTCTTGCAATCATTGATCGACTCTGGCAGCAAACATTCATATGTGAGTTCAGATTTTATAAATAACCTATCGCCTATTGGAGAAGAGCAGGATTTCAACCCTTTTCTAGGTCATTTTCAAACAACAAAGTACTCGCCATTCGAATATAGAATTGGTAATACTTACTACACTCACCCAATTTGTCAGTATTCAAAGCTCTCTGAAATACTAAAGATGTTCAATGCCCAGGCATTGCTGGGTTTCGATTTATTGAATGCCCGACCATGGGTGCTAGATTCTAAGCACTCCTTGTTCTTTTACTTGGACAAATAAAGGCTCTTCACCGCTGTGTTAACATACTTATTGTTAAAAATTTCATATCAAAAAAAGCTAACTAATTGATTATCAATTAAAATTAAAATTCCAGTAAACTTTTTAAAGAAATAATTTTACAATTATATTTTTATTTTAATATTTATTCGTATATTTGCCCCCAAATGAAACAACAAAAACAATCAAATATGCTGATACGAGGGAGAATAAAACTGCCAACAAAAGGCAATACGCGCAATTCTTAAAAGCTAACAAAAAGCATTCAACCACATTATTCTCCCTTTATCTAAACCTAAAAACATGAACATGCATAAAGTTGTCCTCCCAAAACTTGAAATATCAACCGCCTTTGAGGTGATGATGAAGGCAAGACTTAAAAACCGTGCGTCCAACCTGATGTTCAGTCTGATCGGATACCAGAAAAATGGTGCAAACACCAGTTTACTCGCAGTGGGAACCGATGGAATGACCACAATGCATGTGCTGCAATCAGAAAAACATACTGAATACTTCATTGATGAAATTGACAGATTGGTAAACCAATTTGAAAAAGATACTAAAATGCCCAGGTTGATACCTAAGAAATATAAAATCAGAGAAATTGAATCAGCGAACGGCAAAAAAAGAAATATAACAATCCCATGCCTAAGAGACCAGGTTGTTATAAAGTGCATTCTGAACAGATTGAATACAATCGGTATTACTGATGAACAGAATAAACCTAACCCAAGAATAGATGTACTGATAAGAAAAGCAACAGACCTGATCAGCAAAGAACACAAGAAAAAAATCATTCGTACAGATATCTCCAACTTCTATCCTAGTATCAACAGAAAATTGCTGCTTGAAAAACTACGCAGCTCACATGGGGAACAGATAGGGACCCCAATCATCAACTTGATTGAAAAGTTTATAGATAATAATAAGTCGTCCGATGACTATACCGGACTTCCTGTAGGTGTTGGAATCAGTGTGCTGCTCGCAAATTATTATATTTCACAGATGAACCTGAGTGAACAGATCCCCCAAGCTGAAATTATCAGATATGAAGATGACTTCTTGATCATCGTTGATGCATCAGTAGATGAAGTGGCAGTAATGAACAAATTCGACAAAGTGCTTGATACCTTCAGCCTTAAAAGAAACCTAGAAAAAACAAAAGTCTTTAACGCAATCGATGAATTCGACTTTCTGGGCGTAAGCTTCAAAAACGGTAAACCATTTATACCGGATGAAAGGTTTGACAGATGGAAGAAAACAGTCAAAGAGGATATCAAGAAGCAATTTAAAGAACTGAAAATTTTGAAACTTTTGAATCAAAATATTAATATTCCCCAAAACAAAAAAATAGTTGAATCCATATGGAGAGAGCACAAAACAGGATTGAGAAGTAAATTCTATAAACATAGAATGAGGATCAACAATATCTCTCTTACCAATCAACCCTAATAAATTATCATCTAACTTTTAAAATTTATCACATGAACCAGGAAAATCAGATTCGCTGCCCAAAATGTCAGAACCCAATTGATGTAAACGCTGTATTAGCAAAACAACTTGAAGCACAGATCACTCAAAAACTGAATCAATCCATTGAAGAGGAAAGAGCATCTCTCAAGAAACAGGAAGAAGAACTCCAAAACCTCAAGGCAAACGAAGAAAAGAAAATAAAAGATGCAGTAACAGCACTTCTTGAAAAAGAGAAACTTGAATTGAAAAATGAAATTGAACAACAGCAAAAATTAAAAGTCAAGGCACTGAATGACGAGTTGAAAGAGAAATCTGAAAAGCTCATATCCATGCATGAACTGGAAGCTAAGTTGGAAGCTACAGAAAGGAATATGAATGAACAAGCTGCTAAAATTAGAGCAGAAGAGCAAAGAAAACTCACCCTGACACTTCAGGAAGAAAGACAAAAAATTAAATCAGAAATCGAAACCGAAAGTGAACTTGAAATCAATGATCTCAAGAAAAAGTTGGAACAACAGGTACAGCTCACAGAAGAAATGCGCCGTAAACAGACTTTGGGAAGCCAACAGGCACAGGGTGAATCGCAGGAGCTGCTGATTGAAGATTACCTGAAATCAAATTTCCCTTATGATGAAATCAAAGAGATCAAAAAAGGCGTGAAAGGTGCAGACGTATTGCATGTGATCAAGAATCCATCCATTGAAGTTGCAGGTAAAATACTCTTCGAAAGCAAACGTGCAGAAAAATGGAAAAATGAATGGATTACGAAACTCAAAGATGATATGAAGGATGCAAAAGCAGATGTGGGAGTTCTCATTACAAGCGTTTATCCTAAAGGTGTAGAAAGACTTACCATGATAGATGGGGTATGGGTTTGTTCAGTGAACGAATTCAAAGGCATCTGCTTTATTTTGAGGGATGCAATTCTGAAACACAATGCCTGGAAAAATACTCAGATGGGGAAAGATGATAAGATCTCAAGATTTTATGAGTATCTCACAGGACCTGAATTCCGTGAAAATGTGACTGCGATGGTAAAAGTATTCAATCAGATGCAAGAGGATCTGATCAAAGAAAGAACAGTAATGACGGCCAATTGGGATAAACGTCAAGCACAGATTGAAAAAGTTATCTCGAATACATCCTCTATTTATGGAACCATTCAGGGTATTTCCAGTAAAGCCATAGATAAAATTGATGTGTTTGAGTTAAATGATGATACATCAGATGATAATACTCTGCAATTGAATTAGGTTTATTAAATCGGTATTCAATCTGAATATTCAAGTAACTAAAACTAAGCTCATGCTAGTACCAAATATGAACTTTGATGAAATAGACTTAGAAGTAAACACTGAGTATGAAATCTTATGTAATTCATCTACATTGGGTAGACTCACTTTGGAATATATGAGTCTGAGAAGAAAAAATAAAATCAAACCCAGAGAGAAATATCCCAAATGGTACAATATAAAGTCGAAGAAGAAGAATAACTGGTTGATCATGATTTCTCCAAAAGACGAATGTGAATGTGCAAACGATTTTGAAGACTTTTCTACACTCTGTATGATCTATTTTCATTCAAACCAGGGATTGAAATTCATGGTGACATCGCCAAGCAAAGTACTAACGGTGTACAACGCACATCTGTTCCATAGATACAGTGAGAGACTGCAGTTGAATATTCCACATACAATCGATGCAGCAAAGCATTTTTTTGAGCAAAACCATCAGAACACATTCCAGAGTTTCCCTTTAGAAGAAAATAAAAAGAGCGTTATAGGAATAGTCAAAACAGGCTTTACCTTGGGAGAGTTATTCATATCTGAAGGAAAGAAAATTGTATTGAACTACAAAACTTTTATCAGTCGAGATACCGCAAATTTCAAACATGCAAAAAGTATTCTTGAATTTGAAAAAATCTATAACAACACTGATGACCCTGATATTAAAATGATCTATGAAGAACTCGGATTCGACAAAGAAAACAGCAACAACGATTCGTTTATGGGAAAATGGAATTTTCTGAGAGAAGATATCCAAAATAGAGAAGAACAAAATACTTTCATAAGAATTGTACCGGAGAAAGAATGAGAAAGAAAGTTGTCATGCCCCAATATTTTTCATACTTTAACTATGTATTTGTCTATATGCCTTTTTAAAAATTAATTATGCCCAGATATCTGACCAAATCGAAATTCAAAAGCGGACTCGAATGTGTAACAAAATTATATTACACCGGTAAAAAAAAGGAATACGCTGATCAGAAACTCGATGATAAATTCTTGCAAGCGTTAGCAGAAGGTGGATACCAAACTGGAGCTCTTTCATTGTTTGAATTTTCAGACAACCCAGTAGGTGATGACATTGTAGTAGAAACCCTTGACTATGAAGAGGCATTGAACATTACCAATAGAAAAATGGCAGCAGAAAACGTAGTAATTGCTGAAGCTGCATTTCGTTACAATAATCTGTTTATAAGAGCAGATATTATTGCTAAAAAAGGAAACGTAATTCATCTATATGAAGTAAAAGCAAAAAGCTTCAATAGCAAGGAAGAAAGTGAAGATTCTTTCATTGCAGGAAAAGGCGAAAAAGAAAGAGTTGCATCTGATTGGATTGAATATTTATATGACGTTGCATTTCAGAAATTTGTGATATCAAAAGCATATCCGAATTATATCGTAAAATCCCATTTGGTTTTGGTAGATAAATCAAAAAAATCTACTGTTAATGGCTTGAATCAAAAATTTCAGATTTCAAAAAATGGAGACCGTGTATATATAGATATTTCTGGAATTTCAAAAGCAGAACTAGGAGATTCTATTCTTGTAAGTATCTGTACAGATAATATAGTTGATAAGATATGGAATAAGTATACCGTTCCAACTACCCTAGAAGAAACATTCAGCTTTGAAGAATTTGTGAAGTTTTGCGAACAGAAATATACGGCTGACGAACGAGTATTTTCTCCCCTTACAATGGAATGCAAAAATTGCACTTTCAAAAGGAAGCCGGGGAAAGATGATGATTTGAAAGATGGAAGAATTGAGTGCTGGAAAAACAGGACCAATTTTTCGGATGACCTGCTGCAAAAACCCTGGACAATTGACATTTGGCAGGGGAGGATGGATAATGCATTGATTAATGGGAAATATCTGATACATCAGTTGAATGAGGAAGATCTTGGAAGCGGTGAACCCAGATCAGAAAAGAGGTTGGATCAGCACAATAGACGTGTCTTACAAGTAGAAAAAGTTAAAAACAACGACACATCATATTATTTCAACCAGGCTGGATTTCAAGAAGAAATGAGCACTTGGGAATGGCCATATAATCATATCGACTTTGAAACCAGCATGGTAGCATTGCCCTTTTATGAGGGGAAATCACCGTACAGCGGGGTCGCCTTCCAATGGTCACATCACATCATGCATGAAAATGGTAGAATTGAACATGCTGGTCAGTATATCAATTTTGAAAAAGGTGTATTCCCCAATCTGGAATTTATACGAACCCTGAAAGCAAGCTTGAGCAGAAATCCCGGCACCATTTTCAGATACCATAACCACGAGAATAATTATCTGAGATTAATACATCAACAGATTTCAAGCGGTGAAATAGAAGTAGAAGAAAATGAAAAAAGAGATTTGCTCGAGTTTATCAACAAGATTACCCGTTTTAAAGCAGATGGTAAAAATTATACTTGTGGAGAAAGAAATATGGTTGATCTATATGATGTTGTAAAGAATTATTACTACTCTCCCTATTCACAGGGTAAAATAGGATTGAAGTTTATACTGCCGTCAATTATACATGATGTGCCTTTCTTAAGGGAAAAATATGGCAAACAAGGTATTTATGGAAAAGAGCTTGAAATTAGGAGCCTGAATTTTGAAGATCATCAATGGATCGACAAAGCCTTCAATAATGACCCGTACAAAACTTTACCAGAAATATTTGAAGGATATGACCGTGATGAATTAGATGAATATTTTGATGGGCTAGACGGAATTGCAGATGGTGGTGCAGCAATGAGTTCCTATGCCTACTTACAGTACACGCATATCCCTGAAGATATTCGGATAAAATTAAGAGATGCATTGCTCAGATATTGTGAATTGGATACCATGGCAATGTGTTTTTTAATTGAGGGTATGAAAAATTTAGAAAATTAAATATAAAAGAAAGACTCCTAAATTATCTTAATATATGCTTATATCAAATATTCTCTTTTTTATTGAATGTGCAGAGCAGCTTAGGCCATCATATAATAATAAAAAAACAACCAATAAACAGAAAAAACAACTTGCCACTTTTTTAAAAACATGGATCTGGTATAATTCGCATTCTGAAGAAATATTTTGGACTGGCCTTTATACAGAGGAAAGTAAAAAGCCGAAAAGGGTAAAGGAGCATTGGTATTCCAATTTAACAACAGCAGAGTATTTGCTGAAAAAAGGAATTGATAAGCTCAGGAAGAAGGATCAAATTAATTGGATATTTGAAAGAATGCGCTGGAATTATGCTTCCAGAAAACAAAATATAGATCTTATCACAAAACAAAAATTTGACACTTTTTATAATGAATTTGATGGCAATCCCAAACTGGCTTATAAATCCCTAGGTATAAAGCTTAAAAAACATGAAAAGAGTGTCTTTTCTGAAAAGATTAAGTCATTCATTTTAAAAAAAAGAAAGAATAAATCGTCAATTATTGAAATAGGTTTTACAAATAACGAACACAAAAATTTTAAAAAAGGTTTGAACAACGCCTCAAACGCATTGAAAACAGAATGTGAATTATTTGAAATTTCTAACAAAAACCTCATTATTGAATCATCTTCCTTTTCACAACTTTTTAAGACAATGATGTCTGGACTGTGGGCACTGATGAATGAAGATGAACTATTGAATTTTATAGATGAGCATGGTTATGGTTACGAAAATGGAGATGGCCCATTTAGGAAAGAAAATAATTTTTCTACTCAAAAACACAGAGTGTTTTCTGTAAAAACGAAAAATAGAAAAAATATTTTTATGACTACATACAATAATAATGGATATAAATATGCGCTTTTAAACAAATTGGCTGAATACCTCGATATTGAATTGACATTTTTTGATTTTGAGTTCAATGAAATAACTTATTGAAAATAATCTACCTTAAATAAGAAATAAAAATATTTAGCGTAATTCATTTAAATATGCCAGTAGATTTATCAAATATTCTAGTAATTGGGGTTTCATCACGCGCACTTTTTGACCTTGAAAAAGAAAATGAAGTATTTGAGAAGGAAGGTATAGTTGCATTCAGGAAATACCAACTTCAATACGAAAATGAAATCTTACAACCGGGTGCCGCTTTTTATCTTGTTAAAAGTCTTCTGCAACTGAACCAGCAAGCAAAACAACCTATAGTTGAAGTAGTAATCATGTCATCCAACAGTCCTGAAACCGGCATGAGGGTTATGAAATCATTGACGGCATATGATCTGCCGATTACACGCATGGCATTTACTGGAGGTCAACCAATGGCAGGCTATATGAAAGGATACAGCATTGACTTGTTCTTATCAAAAGATGCTGCAGATGTGCAAAAAGTAATTGATGCAGGAGAGAGTGCTGCAGCACTTATTTATGATCCTCCAAAATCTTTCAACCCCGATAATAACTTGGTAAAAATTGCATTTGATGCTGATGCTGTAATTTTTTCAGACGAATCTGAATTCCGTTATAAAACAGAAGGAATAGAAAGCTTTCAGCACTACGAAAAAGAAAATGAACACATCCCAATAACAGCAGGCCCCTTTGCCAAACTGCTGATAAAATTATCGAACATACAGCATCAACTGCCCAGTGGTATTGAATTGTCACCTCTCAGAATAGCAATAGTTACAGCAAGATCTGCACCCGCACACATGAGAGTTATTAATACACTGAGAGAATGGGGCGTTTATGTAGATGAAATATTTTTTCTGGGTGGATTGGCAAAAGATAAAATCCTGCAATCATTCGGTGCGCACATATTTTTTGATGACCAAGAGTACCACTTGGAATCAGCTTCCAAAGTCGTTCCCAGCGGAAAGGTTCCTTATTCTACAGACAGTAAAATAAACAACTTGGATTAGTAGTCTCTGTTTGACTCTGAGTAAAATCAGTTTGGATTTGAAAATGGATCTATAGCTTTTTGAACATCAATCACCTCCTGCTCCACAAACAAATACTGAGTATTTTTTTTACACCACTCATCTGCCTCCTCCATTGAATTTGCCTCTATAATTGGTCCAGGCCATTTACCAAGTTGACCATTGATGTTATGAATTGCAATAACTGAGGTTAGGAATTTTTTCATAGTCAGTCTTTTGATTTTCTACGGTACTTTCCCCTAGTTTGATAATAGTACCTTGAACGATTCTGATTTTTGATTGCATTCTTATTGGTGCTTACTGGCATTCTCACATACCCTTTTCTGAATTTACCCTTGTAATCAATCGATGGACTTACATAAACCGGTTTCTTGGCATTTCTGTCGTCTCCTGAACATGAACCAAGACTAGAGATATAGGCTAATAGGATGGCA